>Ga0129301_1000522_pt1 | contig 21119 bp, 22 predicted proteins | sample ConPoolayeHmetaG_FD_94489 | JGI IMG/M metagenome (GOLD analysis project Ga0129301, IMG submission 94489) | Hot spring microbial mat communities from California, USA to study Microbial Dark Matter (Phase II) - Cone Pool mat layer H metaG ...
CCATGGGGATAGTTGAGTTCAACCACGTTGACAGTTCCATTAACCCTCTTATAAGCTGTGACCGGCATTGTTGCACCATCGACGATGGCTTCGCTTGCCCATGTGAAATAGGCATATACATCTCTGTTGATTATTACCTCTGTACTGTTGTCGTAATGTGTTACTTGTGCAGAACCTGAGGCTCCTCCAAACGAAGTTATTAGGGCTAGTCTGCTGTCCTCCTCCATCCATTGAAAGTTTTCAAAGATGAAGTCGATCTTAGCCTCACTTGGCGCTACAGGCGTACCATCCTCGAGGACTACTCCAGTGTTAAAGATCTTCGTTCGAATCGTATATTTCGCTCCCCTGTCTTCTGCTGTCAACTCGATTGCCCACCCCTTGGTCCCATTGATGGTTTGAGGTGTTGCTGTGAGTTTCCAATCGAGTTTGGCAAAGTTTACGAACTGTAGTCTTGTGTCGTTGTCTGCGGGGAGAAAGATACCATCGTTGTTCTTGTCTTTGTATTCGATCAGTCCAAACGTCTTAAGTAACCCGTTTACCCATTCTAAGGTTTTATTGCCACCTTCTTTTGTTATATCGGCCATTGCTACGTAAATGCTAGGTACTCCCTGTTTATGGATTTTAAGCAGAAACGCCTGTGTAGTATTATCTTCCCTTGTAGAGATGAAGTCGACAAAATTTGGTGCTTTGTTCATCATTATAAAATGTCTGACTTGGAATCTGTCACGTAGTTTCTCTAGTCTTTGCATTTGCTCTTGTACCATTCTATTCTGCCATTTTTTCGCATTGTTGTCCGCTGCTGATGCAAATTCTGCTGTGAAGGAAGTTAGTATTATGAGGACTATGGTTGCTGTGACTATTACGTTTTTTAGATGTGCTTTGCTCATTTCCATCTAGGGTTGTTCCTATTACTATCGGTATTTAATGGCTAATCTTCTAGAACTCTATTCGAACTATTCTATTGATGTTCGAATTTCCTCGAACATAGTACTTTGTTTTGCCCAACGCCATTATTGCTTTTTTGAGTTCGGTCCTCTATGTGTTTCAGATTTATCAAGGGGGTTAACTATTTAGACCAGCTTTCCCTCCGCTACAATAATGGCTTTCCCTCCCACGTTAACGTCGATCTTCCCTCCATGGCTTTCTGACTTGAGGTAGAGTAACGATGGCCTATCTATTTCATAACCTTGTTCGACTCGAATGTCTATCTTGTTCTTCTTAAAGTACTTGTTCTTCACAAGGTATGCTGCGAGGCAACCATTTGCACTACCTGTTGCAGGGTCTTCCCGTACCCCGTAATAGTCCACAAAGAACCTAACATTCAAGTTTAATTGCTGTTGTTTTTAGGGGTGACGTTGAGCATGTCTGCAAGTCTTTTAAGGTCGTCTTCGTTGATCCATTCAGTTTTAAGGTATGAGTAGATCTCGTCATCGTTCATCCCTATCCTTCTCGCTTCTAAAACAGCAAGTCTATAGGCCTCGATTTCGGTCGGTCTCTCAACGTAAGAAAACCTATCGTCGAACAATTCCTTTCCCTCCATATACTGTTTTATATGGCATAACTCGTGGATTATATCTAGGTAGATCTCTTTTTCAGCTCCGTTTTTTAAGTAGTATGTGCTGACCATAAGGTGTCCGTCATCAGGGTTCACTCCCATATATCCGAATCTTGAGGAAAAGAACTCGACCTTTAACTGGCTAAGCACTTTTTCAACATCTTCCCCAAACAGCTTTCTGACCGCTTCTACATTTTCAAAGCCTTTAAAATAGTCAACGAACCTGTACAATTTCACTTTAACGTTGCGAATTATGGTGACACCTAGCACCTTGAATCATCGAACTCACTTTTAAGTCATTAAAAAATTTTTGATTTTACATCACATTTATAGAGTACCTAACTGAGGATTAAAGTTTAAGACTTCTTGTAACTGAATAGTTGCCCACATGGTCCACCAACGGGTGGATGGAATAGAACGTGCCTTTAATGTATGCATTACAAGTAATCAAGGATGAATTATGTTAGACCATTTATTTGCTCGTAGGTTAGAACACTCATCGCTGTCTAGATAACTTTATATACGTGTTACACGAACATTATTACACTGTCATAAATAAGCCTGTAGACCCCAGCAGGCTCAACCCGCCTATCCAACACCAATCCATCTCCTAAGATGACAGTCTTGGCCGAGGCCAAGAGTAGTAAGGCGGCTTCATGATTTAGGGAGAGTTCCCAGAGTGGAGGAGCTGCCCATTAGTCTTGGTTCGGCCAAGCTAGGAGATGTTCCTAACAAAGTTGGTCTAATCGACTTTATTACATGGCTGTTGAGCTTTTTTTGTGCTCAACGTTATGTGAGTTATCCAAACTTTTATATTGGCCTGTTCGCAGTTTATAAGAACTAAATTGTGGTGTCGTAAGCTATGAAGAAAAAGGGTGTGGCTAATCTAATTTTGGTTATTTTAATTATATTGGTTCTAGTTCTCAGTTTGTTATCTGTTTATTTGCTTACGCAGATCCATCCTTTGCAGGATCAGGTTGATGGCCTTAAAAAGGAGAAAGCCGACCTGAGTTCCCAGCTGTCTTCACTTGTTTCAAAGAATGATCAATTAGTTGAGGAAAACGAATATTTGAAGAGTAGCGTTGAGTCGGGTAGCAAAGAAGTTGAATCCCTTAGAAAGAAGGTTGATGAGTTATATTTGCAAATAAAGATGTTGAATCAAGAGAAGGACGATCTTAAACAAAAATATGAGATGTTATATTACGAAGTGGATAAGGTAAACCTTTCTTATTCAAAGTTCGAAGCTTTTCTATTATCATATTCTACTTGGGATCTTAATTACACTGTCAAGAGGGTCTTTAATGATAAAGAAATTTTATCTTTAAGAAATTTGCTTCTTACAAAAGTGCTCTCAACGCCGGATGACCCGTGGAGGAGTCTCCAAGATATATACAACTGGGTCACTAAGAACGTGAAGTATGTGTACGATGAACCCTTCCCTATCCCCCCTAGTTTTAACGAACTTGTAAGAGGCGTCGTACAAAATAGGACTGTGCTCGATTCGATAATGGCTCCAAGCGAGACTATGGAATTGATGCAGGGTGACTGCGATGACCAATCAGTTCTAACATATGCTATGATAAAGTCATATGAAAATTATGTTCTAGGCAAAGAATATAGGAAATGGTTGATGGTTATCTACTTTAACGACGAATCTGGTCACATGTGTCTTGCTATCCCTGTCACAGGTGTTGGCGGCCAAACGGAGTTAACCATATTAGATCCAACTGGCCACTATCTTACTAACAAGTTAGGGGTGATAACGTCAAAGGAGCCTTCCAATGAACTGGCTAACTATAACTCGTATTGGGCGAGCCATAAGGGTATTAAAACTATAGAATTATATAGAGTAGAAGGTAACGTCGCCTATCTGGATGCAAGTGGGGGCTTATCTGATGTAGCAGCATTTATTAAGGGTATCTAAACTTTTCTCACTTGTTTTCCCTGTCCTTCCTTCCATTTCATAATCAGCCATTGGCTCTTTCCCTCTTTCGTCTTAAACTTGAGTAGTTGATAGGCCCCATGTAATCTATCACCCTTGAGCCTGAACTTTATCTGATCCTCCTTTATTTTGATCAGTTCGTATTCTCCACGGTCCCAAATTGTAACCCTCCCGGCACCGTACTCTCCTTCTGGTATTTCGCCTTCAAAGTCCCCATATTCTAGAGGGTGATCTTCAACTTCAATTGCCAACCTTCTAATGCCGTAACCTTCAGGTACTCCTTTTGGAACTGCCCAAGACTTGAGTACGCCATCAATTTCTATTCTGAAGTCGAAGTGATGCGTGGACGCCCAATGTTCGTGGACAACAAATTTTGGCATACTTTATTATAAAAGAGGTCAAGATATAGGCGTTTTGTTTGGTGTTGTTCGGTTAACAGGTTGATTTTAATTCTTCCCATAGGTTTTCGGTAAGTAAGCTTTGAAAAACCTTTTAACGTTTGAATACAAGCTCATATTTTGTATGGAATCCCTTAAAAGTGTCGTCGATAGTTATATGGTGAAGGTTTTAGGTGTCAAAGAATTTTGTGATAGATGTTTGAGGGTAGAGAGATGGAATGGCAATGTCGTCTTGATGGTCGTCGACGCGGCATTCAATTCTATAGGGTTGAATTACTTCACTGCAGTTGTTCCCAAAGTAGAAGAGTTTGAAAACAACTTCGTCAAGACTGGGCGAATTAGAGCCATGAGAGACCTCTTAGCTATAGACATTAGAGACCTCCAATCTATCTGGAAGAATAAAAGGTCTTGGAGTGTTGCAAAGGAAATAGCTTCTTATTTTTCAATGTTTGATGACGATAAGCTTGCGTTCAGGCTTTGGGCGAAGAATTCTAAGCTGATTGGGTGGAAAGAGGACCCTATAGGTAAGATAAAGGGGGTAGGTCTTGTGACTTATCAGTATCTTAGGATGATGGGGGGTGTTGATACTGTTATGCCTGACAAGATTGTGAAAAGGGTTATAAACGAAATTCTTGTGAAGGCAGGGCGGAAGCCTGTTGAAGACGATGTAGAGTTCATAATAAAGGTGGAGGAAATTGCCCGCCTCACAGGTTATCGCCCAATCGAGCTCTGTTGGATGACATGGCTAATACAGCCTGAAGGGAAGATCATGAGGATGAAAAAGTATTCGAGCGTCCTTACTAAGATTTGACACCTTAATATCTGACTTCAAATTCTAATGACGGCCTAACGATCCCTACATACCTTCCATCTAAGTAAACCTCTATGGCATCTAATCCTAATTGCACGATTCTGATTGTGAACCTCTCCTCTCCAACACATCTTTTTATTTCGATAATTAAGTCTAAATAGTCGAGGTCTGCGCTAGCACCTCCATATCTATCCTCATAACCGATGACATATGTTTCAAATACTTTTTCTGTTTGATATGTCCCCCTCTGTACCCCGATAACCTTGTATGAAAATAATGTCTCATTTGTGCTTTGGTTGATGAATCTAAACCTAAGTAATTGTCTCTGTAAATCGTAGGGTAAGCTTTGTCTCTGATAAATCAGTATATTATTAATTAAACAGCCAACAATCAACCCTACAGTCAGAAATGTTAAGGCAACTAAGACCATCTTCCTGCTCTCTAACATAGGATTTGATAGGGGCCACCTCGTTATTAATCTTATTTTCAAAGTTATGGAAAAAGAAGTTTACGACTATCTTGTGTCAGCTGAAACTTATGACCAAAAATATGATGTATAAGAAAACCAGCATCACCCCCTCCTTCCAGCCTATTCTCTCGTTTGAAATGAAGTACCATAGAAGCAAATTCGATATAAGAGAAAATATGGCTACGTTGGAAAAGGCGGATATGTTTACGTTAAAGGGGGATCCAACCAAAGTCACTCCTAAGATACAGGTTAAGTTCACAAATCCACTTCCAATAAGGTTTCCTAGTGCAAGGTTAAGATGGCCTTGTCTAGTCGCCTGTACGCTTGTAGCAAATTCTGGAACTGTGGTTCCAAATGCGACAATAGTGGACCCAATAACTATCGAAGGAACTCCAAGTGCCAAAGCAACGTAAGAGGCAGAATCAACCAAAAAATACGCGCTACCAGTAACCCCAATTCCTCCAAGTAGTGTCGACAATAGGCAAGGTAATACCTTTTTACATTCCTTGTCTGGGACTTCCTCCTTTGGCGAGGTTCTCTCCTTCGATAGTTGATAAGTGTTAAAAATAAATAGCACTAGTAAAGCTACTCCAACGTACCTACTTGCCTCCTTTAAGTAAAGGAGTACAAGAGGGATAATGGATGCCATAAAAAGACCAAAGTATAAACTTCCAACTTCTTCCTTTGTAATTAACATCGTAAAAGAGATTTGTCTATTCTTCTTTAAAGTGATGATTAAAATGCAAACACCGAGGATGAGGCATATGTTTGTAATATTGGCGCCCAATACGTTTCCAACTGCAATTCCAACAGTCCCATGTCCTAATGCCGCAAATATGGCGACTAAAAGTTCTGGAAGTGATGTTGTGAATGCTACTAACAAAAATCCAATTGTGGTCTTCCCAAACCCTGTCGCTGTAGACACTATTACCGCATTTTTGATTGTGATGTGGCTTGACTTGCTTAGCACTATCAGGGACACTATAAGAACTATTATGTTTGGTAAAAGCCCCTCGAACAAAATGCATCCTTCCTATGCGCTCTACCTATATGATAAAAACTTTTCTTCGTCGTCCAATATTCTATCTTTTCACTAAATACTTCACAAGCTTCTCTTCGTCTATTGTAAGCCCTAGGCCAACTTTATCTATTGTTTTAACGTACCCGCTTGAGATCGTCTCTACTGGGTAGTTGCAGACCTCGAAAGCGAGGGGATTCGGGCTCTCCTTTATGTCGTATACCTCGTATGTGTAGAAGGTGTCAGTCGGAAGTGATGCAGAGAGGTGTATGCTTGCTGCTCTGCAGCCTGCCCCAGACAAACCTATATGTGGCGTATACCTGATGTTATATGTTCTTGCGAGGTTCGCTATCTTTGCGCATTCTGATATCCCGCCTGCTCTAGATACATCTGGCTGTACTATGTCCACTGCTTCCCTGGTAATAAGTTCTTTGAAGTCGTATCTTGTGAAATGTGATTCACCAGCGCAGATGGGTATGTCGAGTTTCCTCTTTAGTTTGATGTATCCATCTATGTCGTATGGTGGAACCGGTTCTTCGAACCATGTGACATCTAAATTCTCTAATATCTTGCCAAGTTTTAATGCTTGAGTCGAATTATAGGCTGAATTGGCGTCTACCATTATCTTAACGCTGTTTCCAACTTCTGCTTTTATGCATCTAAGGTTTTCCTCATCCTGCTCAACCCCCATCCCTACTTTGACCTTTATCTGGTCATACCCTTCGTCGACCCACTCCCTTGCCCTTTTGGCCATGTTTTGAGGTTTATCAAAGATTATTGAAGAAGCGTAAGCCTTCAATTTGTCTTGGAACCTTCCACCTAACAAGTTGTATACGGGTTGTTTTAGCAGTTTACCCTTTAAGTCCCAAAGTGCTATGTCAACACCAGAAAGTGCTTCTATAAAGAACCCCTTGGTGTGGCCTCTTGTCTTAAGCGCTGAAAACATATGCTCCCAAAGTACTTCGATTTCTGAGGGGTCTTTTTCTATGACGATCGGTTTTAGGAGTCTGTCGATGATTTCCGCTGTAGCCTGAGGGACTTCTCTAACCAGGCTTTCGCCAAATCCGTATTCACCATTATCTGCTATCACTTTGACGAAGCATGAAGCGTAACCCCTTCTAATCTTACTTGATAACTTTTCCTCATATGGAAGGTAACCGCTGATGGCTGTGCTCGCGCTAGCGTAGACAGGATATGTTTTGACATCTACAATTTTCATACTCTTCGCTCGTTTAACTATATGTTCAGTTCCTTTAATTTTTTATCTGTCTTCTTACTTAAATTAATGGTTTGACAAGTATACTATATCTTATAGGCTGTGCCTTCTATGTGATATACTTGGAGAATAAGTTCTTTCATCTTTGCCGAGACCTGTTGTCTAGCATACTCTACGTCGTTTGGTTTTGCCTTCAACGCCCGCTCGTATGCTTGTCTAATGTCTGTACCTATGTTGATCTTAGTGATGCCGTTCTTAATCGCCTCTAAAACATACTCTGTCTTTATCCCGGATCCCCCGTGAAGCACAAGCGGAACGTCTGTTTTCTCCCTAATCTTCTTAAGATGCTCTATGTTCAGGCGTGCTTGTACTTTATCCTTATCCTTTGCCGCACCACTTACCGCCCCATGGATGTTTCCTATTGCTACCGAAAGCCAGTCTACCTTGGTCTCCTTCACAAAGCGTGCTGCTTCATCTACGTCTGTGAACCCTATTCCTTTGTCATATATCTCATCGTACGACATTGTAAGGTTCTTCTCATGCCCTAACACTGCGCCTAACTCAGCTTCAGTTGCCCTCCCTCTTGCGTGAGCCATCTCAACCACCTTCCTCGTTACCTCTATATTTTCAGAGAACGGTAAACGTGAGCCGTCGACCATAACAGAATTGTATCCTGCATCCAAACCCTCTTGTATGCAACCTTTCCAATCAACCCTTAATCCGTCTTCATCTATTACTGGGACATGGTCTTGGTGAAGCCTTGTGAAGTTCAAGTTCATATACTTCCTATATTCTTCAGCAACAGCTGTAAAGCTTTTCGCAGTAAACTTTAAAACCTCTAATCTCGCGACTTCAACTAAGCCAAACGTTTGACATTCTGCTAAAGTTTCTACGATGGGTTTAACCATCGGCAAGTGTGCTGCGTTAAATGCTGGCACCAAAATTCTCTTTTGGTAAGCCCTTCTCATGATCTCTGAAATATTTTCTGACTCTAACATGTAACTCAACTCAAGCTTTTAACAACTCTAGGATATTAATTTACCTTTCTAGTAAACTGGACATTAACGGTGGAATGGGCATCTCCACCTATGCCGGTTTAACATATAACTTTTAGATTTGTTGAACATAGAAATGATGTTCGTTGTAAGATGGGTTCATTTAAGCGAAGCTAGCTAGGTTGAGGTCTAAAACTAAAGTGACTTCTTTGCGATATATCTTTATGGTATCAACTCAACTAAAGCCCTGATGATGTTGGGTTCAAGTTATGTAAATCACTGAGTTTTATCGTTTACAAATGTTTACAGTAAGCACATTTAAAGAAACTACCCTATCATCTCCACTGTTATCGCACCAACTGGGCATACGTCAGCCCCTTCTTTTGCGCACTGATATAGCTCATCTGGAACTTCTCCAATAGACTTATCTTCAGATAATTCTTTACTGTATTGTTCGACCACTCGATTCTTCCCGTTGTCGCTTCCTAAGTAGTATACTCTTGGGCAAACAGCGGGTGCAGCTCCACATGCGATACATAACGACCTATCCACAGTTACTTTATACGGCATATCTTGATTATAAGCTTCCCAGTTAATATATTTTTTTCGTTTGTCTCCTAGAAGCTCACTCTAATCTTTTGATAATGTGCCAACCAAATTGCGTCTTTACAGGTTTTGAAATTTGTCCCTTGTTCAGCTGCTCAAGAATCGCTTTCGCCTCTTGTTCTGTTTTAACTAGGATGTGAGCGCAGTGTACTTTATCAACCATGCTGGAATGTCTCCCATAGACTTTTATAAAACTTTTCACTCATTAAGGTGGGTTCTCGGATATTATCGCTTTATTATAAATCCAAGCTCTGAAAGCTTATCAATGGTCTTTTGAAGCTCACTTTCCTTAACCAATATGTGATCCGTTGAGTAAGAAGAAACGACCAAAAACGGTATTCCTCCATCTGCCAAGGCAGCAGCTATTTTAGATAGGAACCCAACCAATTCGAAAGGTAGTTCCATGTCGAATGTGATCAACCTCCACCCTTCTTCTAAATCAATCACTCTATCAAGGCTTAACTTATCCTTCTCAATGATCACCGTGATTTCCCTCTTATCTTGTATTACCGCAAAAGCGTTACTAAACGTCTCCTTAGACTTAACAACCGCAAATTCCTCTTTCCATACATAAGCTCTTTTATCCCCTAAACCTTCTAACACCATATATACGATGCGACCATCTCTTGCATATAATAATATAATGTATGACGCTGGCTTACGATCTTTAGCCAGCATCATACATCTGATATGGCTCGTGAAGGCTGTCGCCTTCGCTTTGATAACATTGCGTATATATTTAATCGCCACTTAGAGAAAAGATTGGAGTGAAATTTTTTCAAAGCATAAGCTAATAAAATATGTTGTCATATTCAAAAGAACCTTCAAACAAACTTGCATAATATTTTTAGGTTCTCCACATAATCATCATAAAAACGGAATGGGGGCGTAGTTTGAAAGTTGGCTATTAATTTTCGCTTATAACCCCTCTTCTAAGGATTTAGCGTTGGTTCTTTTATTTTTCGTCTAATTGTCTTCTTGATGGCTGAACGGTGTTCTTATTGCGGAGGGAGGTTGACAATCGATAAGTATGGTGAAATAGCGTGTTCACAATGTGGGGCTGTTGCAGGGAACGTTGAGGAAACGTGCTTCGGCCTCTCCACCTACCCTGCGGTTTTGACTGTGCAAAAGAAGAAGGATCATGATATAACCCGTATTATTAATGGTGTATGTGGTCGTTTAGGGCTGAACAGTAAGGTCGCTTATGAAGCAAGGCGTATTGCAGAAAGTATAACAAGCGAACGAGCTAGGAATAACCCTGTTGAAACCGCTTTCTTCAGCATGTATATGGCATGTAAATACCATTGCCCAGTATTTTGTAGTAAACTAGTAACAGAGTTTCGTCAAATGGGTTTAAAGGTGAACGAAAGAAACTGCCTTAAGGTTTTAAACAGGTTTTGTGCCTTCTACGAACACCCGAGGGATGAAAGCCATTCTTACTTGAAAATGTACCTTGAAAGGTTGAAATCAAATGATTACATAAAAAACTACACTGATATTCTAGTAGGTGGTAGATCTACATTGTTATGGGCTAAGGTTCACGAATTTTCAATGTCACTTTTAAATAGATTCTCCTTCGGAGGCTATTCGACAAGAGTTAGAGTCCTATGTGTACTGCACATTGCTTGTGAGAAGGTTTTCAAACTTTTTGGAATAGAAAATCCGATAACACTAGATTTTATATCGCAATATTTCTCTTTGGATAAGAATAATTTGCGGAAGGCCGCTGAAAAGATTCTTGTGAGCTACTATGAAAACTTGGGTTAAATGTGAGTACACATATGTTCCGGTGGAGATGGTGTATCCTAACGCATTTAACACTAACCATATTAGGGCTGAAGAATATGAAAAACTAAAAGGGGATCTTGTCCAAAAAGGGGTCGAAGGTTTTCCTCCAATATTAGTTACACCTAGAGGTGACAAGTTTATGATAGTTGACGGGGAGCATAGGTGGAGGGCTGCCGTTGAACTTGGTTGTTTGAAGATAAAGGCTGAAATAGTCCATCTTAGTGATGAGGAAGCTAAAGTAGAATGCTTTAAAAGGAACTATCAAAGAGGCCGAGTAAATTATTTTAAAGCAGCGGAATTGTTTTGGAAAGAAAAACAAAATGGGATAACTATAAGAGAAATAGCGGAGAAGTATAACCTATCAACTTACACAGTTGACAGCGTTATCCAGTTCTACAAGTTCCCAGGTGATTTAAAGGAAATGATCTTATCGGTTAATGGAGAATCTGAAGAGTTGTCTGGGCAGAGCTTCAAATTTACCTTTCGCCATCTAGTCGCATTATCCAAATTGCCGGTTGAGAGGATGATGGATTTTGCCAAATGGTTTCAAAGCGATCGAATCTCAGGTCCTCAGGCAGAAAAAGAGGTTGCGATTTTTTTGATAAAGCAACACTTCTTAGATGTGCTCGATGAAAAGAAAAGGGAAGGGGCTATCTTTCCAAAGGTCGCAGAAATGTTGAAGACAATTTTTGAAAGGAATCCAGCGCTTTACTCAGAGGAGAAGATACAGGCGTTAGTGGATGTTTGTGATGAGAAAAGGCAGGAGACTTTGGCAAAGAAGTTTTTTCTCGAAGAAGTAGGGGAAAAGTTTTCCCTTTATTCAATAGCGCCTACCACTAGTAATAGAACGTTAAAGAGTAATGGTTTCTTTAGTTTTAAATGTGGCTGTGGCAGAGTGTACAAGGTGCGTGGGAGAATAGTTGACGCACTTGAGAGATGGGATACCCCTCCAACTAGAATTATCGAAATAAAGCCTGAACACTTAGGGAAGAGACTTTACATAAACTATGCTGACATGTTTTCTTATTTCGAATAAGTCATATACCAATCTTAACAAGTTCAGCCATCCCATATTTGTTCTTTACTAGCGCTACTATTGTATTTTCATCTAGAAAGGCGAACTGGTATGGGAAGTATTCGTAACCCCAGTCTCCTCCATCAGAAATGTACTCTGATTGATATGTAGCTAATGGGTTATACCATGTCGTATTAGGGAAGGTGACCTTCTTTGAAATTGTTAGGTCGGGATTGTATATCTCGAACCCATTTAGTTTGATAAATACTAGACCGTAGTCTGTGTTTTTAAATGCTGTTGGCTTGTATGGTATGTTTATCGTCTTCCATTGTAACGTCTTAAGATCTTTTGCGCCTAAGGTTAATCCACTATATGTTGTGTTATAGCTGTAGAAGAAACCGTTTCCTACAAAGTAGGAGGTGTATCCTGAATATCTTGTTGAGAATAGCCTAACTGCCCTGCTATCATTGATGAACTTGTAGACGGTGACCGTATCGGGGTTTGACCCATATATGCGAGTTACAAAGTAGGGGTAGTCGTAGCTCCACACATAATATTTTGAACCAGTATAAGATGCGTACATTGTCACATTGGTTTTATAGACCTTGAACGTCGAGGTTTGGGAATCGTATGTGCCGTGTATAACATAAGCGGTTTTGCCGCCGTAGCTGGACGCAGAAACTCCAATTATTCTATTACCAGACATCGATTGGACTACGAAATTTAGTGGAACACTCGTTTCTAAGGAATAGGCTGTAGTATTTTGTGCTCCAATCTTATCTGCGGGGTTCAATACCCAGTCGTTGAATAGAAGACATAGGTCGTAGAACTCTCCTACGCCATATCCCTTTTGAAGCGAGACTATCCTATACCCAATCCATCCGGAATGGTTGATCATAGGGTACGCGGGTGCGAGCTTAAACCCCCACGAGTGATACGGTATATCTGCGACATAGCAGTAGGCGTCTAAGTGGTAGGTGCCAATCTTCGTCCCGTTGCAATGGAAATGATGTAAGGTGTTAAGCCCTTCTACAACAAAGAAGGCAGTGGTGTTATTTGGGTTGACGAAGATCCTTACTGGTATGGTACCTCCCTGTTCATTTATCCCTCCAAAGTAATTGTGTGGGAGTTCAGGTTCTTCTGGCTCCTTTTGAGCTGGAAATATGTTGCCGAGTGTTGTTATCACTGCTACCTTGTTTGTTATGTTGTCTAACTGTATTTTTGTAAGGTTTCTAGGGGGTAATGTGATATCTACGTCTAAGACCTGTTTAACTGAATTGTTTTCGCTAAATAATATGATGTAATTTATTTTAGTGTACTTTGTCCACTCGTTCTCAATTAGGAGTGTTCTTCCATTTACCGAACATGTGATTTTCTCTCTAATTTTATCTGATTGGTTTTCAATTTTTATTTCTTCCGATCTCACCTCTTCTCTAAAACTCTGTACTTGGCTGTACAACGTTGTAAACGCTGAGATGAACATTAACGCTATGAACACTATTGCTATGCTGGCTGATTGCCCCTTTCTCTTCATAGTATCCTATAGTCTATGCTTCGGCAATCGCCTTTAAGCTCATCTGTCTTTTCTGCTTAAGTACATCATCAGATTGGTCTTCAAGGCTAAGCTCTCAATAACCTTCTCCTTGTTCACGTTATTCAATTTAGCCCACGATTGAAGTACTTTGCTCTTATCATACAACTGTTTAGGTGTGTCATATCCGTTTATTTTGATGGGCGTTTCCCGTTCATCCACTTTTTCTACATACTCTACGCTCTCAGCTAGCTGGTTGTTTGGGAGGATCAAGCGTACCCTCATCCCAGCGGTTGTTTCTAATGGTGTTTGTCTACTGTATATAAAACATATTTCCTCAGTTGGAAGCTCAATTTTCTCCTGGATCTCATCTCCATCCATTACAACGTATTCTACACCATATCTTCTCGCTATCTCAAGTGCTCTTCTATAGTCAAGCCCAGACTTCCCGCTTATGTTTACCTTTAAGAAGAATTCATGTGACGTCTTTGAAAATGGCATCCTTTCGATCGCCATTATCTTTGACTTTAGTGGGATCATCTCTATTAATCCATTAAGAAAGCGTCTTCTCTCTTCACGGCCTGCCCCAGTTAGTGCGATTGTAACCTTGATTTCTATTATGGTCCATAGGTACACCATCTCTTGTATGGTGAGCATCTTCTCCTCTACTAGCCACAAGTTTGTTGCCGTGATTTCGGTCTTTCTTTTTAAGAAGCATATGCTGTTATAGGGTTCTTTTTGGATGATTATTTGAGCATAGAAGTTGCGATCTACCAAGCCCTCATGTGCGTTGATGCTGCTGTTCGCTGCTATCTTTATTTTGATTCGTTCTATTGTGTCATCCATTTCCTTAATGTCTTTGAACTTTAGGTTAGTCTTAATGTATGGGTGCTTGGGGAAGTGTCCATGTCTAACGTAGATCGGTTTGTCTACTTCTATTATGTAGATCTCTATGATGTTAGGGTCTAGTGTTATAGGGTAAATCTTTCCATAACATGACATCGTTTTTCTGATGTGATATTGTATCGGCTCTGGAAGTTTTGCTACTTCATTATCTACGGAGCTTTTGTCCATCCCCTTTAATGGGTGTTCTCTTGAATAGATGTTGTCTACGTAAGCTTTTACGATCTTCGTCTCTTTATCCGATGTTTGAGGTTCCTTAACATAATATTCAAGTTCTTTTTCCCTCTCAGTTATTGTCACCTCTACTCCTTGAACCAGGTATTTTTCGATTACCTCTTCTGGTTGAATGATATTTCCCATCAGGTTCCACCTACGACGTTCTTGATGATTTGTGTAATCTGCTCCATCTCAAGCACGCAGGCTGATGCGATGATCAAGGCTAACGCTATTGGTATCGTGTTTTCGTACGTGCCTTCTTGTATATACTTTGAAATGAAGGCATTAGAAGCTGTTGCTATAATTATCATTTGGTAGATCCATTCCTTTTGAGTTTGTGTGATCGTTAATGATAAGATCTGTGGTTCTGTAACATTTCCTGAAACGATCTCCGCTAGTGCGAAGATCGACGCTGTCACAAACGTGAATAGTAGTGGTGAGAGGTAGGTTAGATAGGTCGCTAAGCTTGTTTCCTTTTTCACCCTCTCCTTTTCTGCCTTGGTGTCTTCAATTAGGTTAGCTAATTCCATTAATGTGTCTGTGTTTCCTCCCCCACTTCTCTGCATTAGGTCAATATTATCAAATACGTAATCAACTAACCATATTCCTGTAGTAGAGCTCACACTAGTGGCGTTGAATGATAGCCTGTTTTTTATTCGATTAAGTAGGTCTAAGAATCTCCCGTTATACTTATTTTCTTCGACTGTTAACGCTATTCCTTGATATATGCTTTTTCCAGCTGCTTTATAGTCTGCTATATTTCTTATAAAGTTTGGTAGTGGTTCTTCTAGTCCTTCTATCTCCTTTAACCTTCTTTTTCCCCTGTACCCGTAAAGAAGTGAGAGCGTTATTATAAATATCGAGGTTGAGAGCCATATGCTATTCAATAGTAGGTAGAAGGTTAGCGACATCGTTATGGCTAGCGAAATTTCGAGTATCTTCGGCTTTAACTTAACGTTTCCTGTACCCATCTTAGGCCTTATGCCTTCTACCACTAAAACAATTGTGAACGTATACACTAAGAGGAAAAAGGTCATTAGAATTTGGAACGCCAATGTAGCTTGTGATCCAATTGATGTCGAACCTATTATTACAGTGGGTAATATAACGGTCAGTATTAGGTTTATCTCAGAAATCATAAGCGCCTTTTCTATGTAACTGGTGTTTCTAGCTTTAAAGTCTTGTTTTATGATTTGTATCTGATGTTCTAAGTACCGTAATAGGTTCCCTCCTGTAGCGTATAGTCCAGCGTATCCGTCAAGAAACCTTTTGTAGAGCTTTGCCTTAGTTGTCGAAGACCTCGCCCTAAGTGAGGCGTACAAGTTCTGGGTGTGTATCATTAAGTCTGTTAAAATAATCTTTGATTCTGTCCTTATCCATTTAAATATGTTCCTTTCCGCTATATGGTTGAATGTTTGGTCTATGTTCTGCCCGCTTTCTTGATATATGTATGCGGTGAAGGCGAAGAATGGAAGCTCGTTATTAATTGCTTTATCTCTCTCACCCCTTATTGTTAGGTAATCTATGTAAGGGTAGAATATCGTTAGAAAGCCTGTTAGCCCCATAAATATCATAAACATGTTTTTGAAGATTAACGATAGAAGTGCTGACACTATCAAAGTCAAGGCTCCTAAAATTATCGAATTATATACGGCCCCTTCTATGTAATCTAATAGTCCTTCTGAACCTTTCTCTACCCCCGCATTTCTGTATCGGGGAACGAGGTCTGCTGCTATGTCGTAGACCAGTTTTCTGATTTTTGGGGAACTAATTATCTTTTCTTTTAGGTTAAACTTTATCCTCCTTTGGCTCTTTATGAAGTTTGGGTATCTTTCTAGCAGAAGGAGGGCTATGTTCACAAAGGTGGTTAAGGCCATTACGTAAAGAAGTACCTGATTAGGCTCCATATCTCCCACTGTAGAATCTTATTAAAAGTGGGTAAAGTTGGTTAAACGTGTTGACTTCTTGATCAACTAGTTGTGCTAAGAAGTTCCGCTTCCTCTGCAGTTCACTTAAAGTGTCTTTGCTGTCGCCTTCTAGCTTCTTTAAGAGCCTACTTCTTCTGTAAAGTTCATCAATTCCTTTGTCATCAAGTCCATCACCATATGTTACGACCTTCGTCGACGAAACCCTCCCATTTTTGAAAGTTGGTTCTTCGATAGAACGTATCCTTTTTACTTGTTTCCCATCACTAAGTTTTATGTTAGATAAGAAGACCACGCATCTTATCGTTTGTAAGAACGATTCCTCTACTGAAAGAGGTTTTCCTCTCATTCTGCTTAGGAGTTCCTCTAAATTTCCAGCATGGAAAGTCGTTATGCAGCCTAACCCAGTTCCAGCTGCTTGAACAAGTGCCTGAATTTCTACCCCTCTGACCTCACCTAAGGCCACATAGTCGGAAGAGGTTCTTAGTGAAAGTATTGCAAGCTCCATTAGCCCAATATCTTGGCATGAACTTTGCCCTGCTCTCCTAGAAATCAAGCGTTGCCAGTTAGGCCTGTTCCCAATAGCGATCTCCGCAGCATCTTCTATAGTAAGTATCTTGCTCGATGGATCAGCTAGTTGAATAAGGGTCGAAAGAAGGGTTGTCTTCCCCGACCCCATCGGACCACTGATTATGATAAACTGTCTCTTCTCTAAGACATGCCATAGATACGCTGTAACGTCCAAATTTATGGTTTTGTTTGCGATAATCTTCTGTATCGTCCAAGGTTTGGATGGAAACTTTCTTATTGTAAAAGTAGAGGAGGGTAGCGAAATTTCTGTCTTATAGGTTAGCATGATTCGGTGGCCTTCTTTAGTGATTATCCCAATATGGGGTGATAGAACATTAACTCCTCTACCATACCTAGAAGCTATCTTTTGTACTATGGAGTCTAATTCTTCCTCAGAAAGAGTTATGTTTGTAGCCATCCAATTGTATTCGGAGTATTCTCTGTGTTTAACGAAGATCGGTTGGTCACATGAAGAGCAAGAGATATCTGTAAGGTTGTCGTCAAAAATAAGCGGTTCGACAACACCATATCCAAGCGTCTCTCTAGCAATTATTTCAGAAAATAAAGCTACTTTTTTGTTGTCGACTTCTATGCCGGTCTCTTTCGCGATTTCTACGATCTTTTTTTCCAAGTACTCTAAATAGAGTGTTCTATCAAACTCTTTCGCATCCATTGAAGAAATAATGTACCCTAGTATTATTCCAAATTGTTCCCTATCTGTCACGTTTAATGTGGGCTCCTTAACAAGGTAGTAGCTTTGGCCGTTTGCCTCTGCTATGTAGATCTTAGGCCTATATTCCTTCCCAAGTTCAAGGAAGTATGTTTCTATGACTTTGTAATCCTCTTCTCCCGCAATAGTTGTTAACTTCACTTTGTTTCCTTCGCTTTGTTTATATAAACTCTCTTTAAACCTGTCTTGCGGCTCCTTAGAAAATATGCTTGTAATTAAACCTCTTTTTTCTTTAATCATCTACAAATAAATATGATGATTTTCTTTTAAGCAAAAAAGGAGGGGTTGCCGTTTCCTATGGTTTTGCTGTAGTTGTATATGTCGTTGTGTAGACTTCTTGGCCATTCTCATTTAAAGCGGTAAGAGCTATTGTATATTGCCTCCCTGCTACAACCTCTTGCGTGTTGACTGTTAACGCGGTCTCCTTCCCAGGTGAAAGTTGAGTGTTCAGATTTGTCGAATTACCATCAACTGTAACGCTCATGTTGGCTACATTGGTCGTTCCAACGTTTTTTACAATTATGTAAGCTTTGTTTTGTGTGGCTATAATGTCTGCTTGCTCTATTATGATTTTAGTGGTTCCTGACATATTTGACGAGTAGTTGTTGTACAGGGAGAAGGCGCCAATGGCTGTCGTGGAAGCTAGGAGAAGAAATATCATCTCTGTTAGGACACGGCTTAAACCCTTTCTTTTCCTGAATCTATTTTTTGTCGTCATGCAATAATTTTATTGCTGTTTTGCAGCTTTTAAGGAAGGTTTTAGAGGTGCTTTTATCCCCATTTTGTGATTAACCTTTTTGATAGAACTTGAAGTTGGTATTTGACGAGCTTCTTTGTCTAGTTGTTCTAGTCTTAATTCTAAGCCCATTTCAGTTTAGCTCGTCGAACTTGTTACCGAGTTGTGTTATGGAAGTGGAGTTGGTCGAGGTCTTTGTTTCCGACAACAGTACTTCAATTTTCATTAGAAATGTTGGCTCGTCGCAAGTTGATGTGACAGGGGTATTAATGGATGGCGTTTACTTCAATTTAGACCATGTGTTGAGAATTCGCCCAGGTGACGTCTCTAGAATTATGTTGGATCAAGTTAGCCCTAACCCTTGTTCTATTCTAGTATTCTTTGATGGAGGAGGTTACTGTAGGGTGGTATAATTGAAGAAAGGCCTATCCACAGCTCTAACTTCCTTAATCATTTTATCTTTGACAATTGCCTCATCCACATACTTGTTGGCTGTATTTACGCCATGGTTTGGCAGCATAACAATAACTAAGGCTCCCCAACCATATTCTGAAATCAACTTGATCTCAATTCAAGAGGGTTTGTCATCGGTTGAAATGCTTCTATACAATAATGGGCTCATGTCTTGGAAGGTCGATGAAGTCGTCTTCGACAATGTTTCAGTTCCATTTACCGTCAAGTTCGCCAACCTAACAGAATCCTATGACAAGATGATACTCCCAAAGAGTCTTACTATTCTAGTCGTCTCAGTACCCCTTGTGGGGTACGAAGTAATCTACCTCAAGTCAGAAGGGAAGACCTTAACCTTCTATAAGATATGAGAAGACATGTCAAGGTCTGAAATTAGTGTTACCATCATCTTCTTTGCCACAATTCTTTTGGCAATAGGATTCATTCTTTCCACGAGAATTAGTCGGATTTCGATCTTGGTCCTAGTCTTCCTTCTTATTGCACTCACTTTTATAAACCTTGTAAAGTTTACGAGCAATAAAAAAACAGAAAAGGATAATTAATTGACCTTTGAAGCACCAAATAAGGGCCTGTAGCTCAGCCAGGTAGAGCATCGGACTTTTAATCCGAGGGTCGAGGGTCCGAATCCCCCCAGGCCCGCTACTATAACGGCCCTATGGTGTCTCCTCTCCAATTACCGCTTTTGCTATAGCTGCTGAATACATACATGAATGGTGAAAGCGATGGCCTCAGGGTGGCTGTCCGTAGTCCGCCTATCACAGCTACATAAGTTGTGCCTAACCTCCCCATTATTAGATAGCCTAGTGGTAGTAGAAGCGCTTGAACAACTACAGTGGCCTTATCAAGAGGTGTTACGAATGGTATCTTCGATACGAATATCAGTACGCAGAAGAGTGTTGCTAAAGCCAGCCTCTTACTCTTCACCATTAGTCAACTCTCCTTAAGCCAGCAGACTGGGACATCATCCCCACCTAAGTAAGATATTCTTGCATTCCAGACATGTTCCATTATTACTCCCAAATCAGGGTTATGATATCGAGCATATGCATTATACACTCTCCTGGTCAGGCAGGGCTTTTTTTCCTAGGATACTGAACTACGGTGACGTAGTGTAAAGCACTCCAGGACAGTATGGGGTCCGTTGTCATGATCGGGGTCTCTGACCTAATACATGTTAGAACAATCGTGGATTAACTTCCATTAGCTTTGAATTACATGGCCTAAAAATTCTAAGACACTATACAATAGAACAAGCGAATTTAAACCCTACCATAAGCTATTACTAATTGAACGCGGCCTTCTTCGAAAAGTTTTTCTAAAGCCGAAAGCTCATTTATCTTAATTTTTTATCAACTTACATCAAATGCTCACTGATTAAATAATTAATGTAATGATTAAATAATTAATAAGTATAATAAACTTGGGAGAGAAATTTTTTTGAAATATGATAATGAAGTGAAAAGATTAGAATTGATTTTCCGGCTTGCTAGACCACACTTTTTGATTCCAGGTTTCATGCTTTATGTAATGGGATATTTACTGGCGCTTCTGGAAGGAGCTCGTTGGGATTTCGCGAAATTTGTTTTCGGTTATTTGATATTTGGAACTGCACATTTATCTGTATCTTTCAGCAATGAATATTTTGATAGGAAATCTGACAGAAATTCTATTAAAACAGCCTTTTCAGGGGGAAGCAAAGTCTTAGTTGAACATCCAGAATTAGAAGGAATTGCATTAAAAACAGCTGTCATTTTTCTCTTAGCATCTGTAGTGGCTAACTTGGTTTTCACGTATGTTTACGCTTATTCATTTTGGTTTCTTATTTTTGGGTTAATAGGTGGATTATTAGGGTGGTTTTACACTGCACCGCCTTTGAAGTTTGCTTATAGAGGTTTAGGTGAAATAGCTACTATGATAGCTGTTGGTTTATTCATGCCTGGTATGGGTTATTTCGTTGCTTCTGGCAACATAGGTCCGTTGTTTCAGTCATTTATTTTGCCTTTGAGCTGTTATGGACTATTTTTCATAATAACTGTTGAATTACCAGATGTTGAAAGCGATGTTGTAAGCAATAAGAAAAACCTCCTTGTTAAATATGGCATTAATGCTGGTCGAATTGCTTCTTTCGTAACTACAATGACAGGAACAATTATTTTGACTATAATGTTCTTCTTAGGAAGAATTGAAGTAATTGACTTAACAAACATTGTGATATTTTCTCTAA
>Ga0129301_1000523_pt1 | contig 21109 bp, 17 predicted proteins | sample ConPoolayeHmetaG_FD_94489 | JGI IMG/M metagenome (GOLD analysis project Ga0129301, IMG submission 94489) | Hot spring microbial mat communities from California, USA to study Microbial Dark Matter (Phase II) - Cone Pool mat layer H metaG ...
ACTGCCTCTATTTTCTTGAGGAGGCGGCTCAACTGCGCCAGACCCTGCGTCTCCAGTATCAGTGAGGTGGTGGTGGTATGGTCGCCATTGCTGACCAGGCTGATAGAGGAGATATTCACCTTTTCCTCCGCCACCACCGTGGTGATGTCCCGCATCAGCCCCAGCCTGTCCCAGGCGCGGACCTGGATGCTGACCGGGTACAGGGCTTCCACCCTCCCCCACTCCACCGGAATCAGCCGGTCTTTCTCATCCTCATGAAGCACATTATAGCAATCCTGGCGGTGAATTGTCACCCCCCGGCTCCGCGTGATATAGCCGATAATCTTGTCCCCCGGCAGCGGATGGCAACAGCGGGCGACATGGGTCGCCAGGCTATTGACGCCCAGGACACTGACCGACGATGGAGCAACGGGCTTGGGCGGCGTGGTGCCGGTCACTGCCTCCTTCGGCGCCTCCTGGCGTGCCGCAAGCTTCAGGGCAATCTGGTGGATTGAGACGCTCCCATCGCCAATCGCCGCGAGAAAGTCATCCGGGTTATCATAATTGAACAGGCTTGCCAGCTCACTGCGCTCAATAGTGATGCCCAGCTGTTTCAACTCCTTGTCCAGTGCGGCACGTCCCTGCTCAATGTTCTCCGCTCTTTCCTGCCGCCGGAACCACTGGCGGATGCGCTCCTTCGCCTGGTGCGTATGGACATAGCCCAGTTGCTGATTGAGCCAATCACGGCTCGGTCCCCTGGCTGATTTGGTGGTCAGGATTTCCACCACATCGCCATTCTTAAGTTTATAGTTCAGGGGCACCAGCTTCCCGTTCACCTTGGCGCCGATACAGCGATGCCCCAGCTCAGTATGCACGCGGTAGGCGAAGTCAATAGGCGTTGAGCCTTTAGGCAGGTCTTTAATCTCACCCTTTGGCGTAAAGACAAACACCTGGTCAATGAAGATATCCGTCTTTACTGATTCCAGGAACTCCTCAGCGCCGGTCAGCTCCCGGTGCCACTCAATAAGCTGTCTCAACCAGCCCACCCTCTCCTCAAAATGGATGTCACTGCTCTGGCCCTGCTTGTAGCGCCAGTGGGCGGACACACCGTACTCTGCCACGTAATGCATATCCCGCGTCCGTATCTGCACCTCAAGAGGCGTCCTGCCGAACGCCATAACAATGGTGTGGAGGGACTGGTACCCGTTCGGTTTGGGATTGGCGATGAAGTCATTGAACTCTTCAGGCAGAGGGTGCCACAGATTGTGAATGATGCCCACGGCATAATAGCATTCCGGCACCGTGCCCACCAGAACCCGCAGAGCGAGGAGGTCATGGATATCATCAAAGTGCTTGCCCAGAGCGGCATACCGCTGTATTTTCTGGTGAATGCTGTAAATATGCTTGGGTCTGCCGGAAATATCCGCCTTAAGCCCGGCTTTGTCAAACTCCCGCTTGAGCATATCAATCGCCTGGGCGATGAACTTCTCCCGCTGGAGCCGGCGGGTGGCAACTAGGTTCACAATACGGCGGTACTCTTCTGGCTCAAGATAGCGGAAGGCGAGGTCTTCTAACTGCCACTTCAGCTCCCATATGCCCAGCCGGTGCGCCAGCGGGGAGTATATCTCAAGTGTCTCTTTGGCAATCAGCCGCTGTTTTTCCGGGGGCAGGGCATCAAGCGTGCGCATATTGTGGAGTCGGTCGGCGAGCTTGATGAAGACCACCCGCAGGTCTTCCGCCATGGCGACAAGCATCTTGCGCAGGTTCTCTGCCTGCACCTCGCCAGCCGTCGCCCCGGCTGCCTGCCAGGAGACTTTACCCAGTTTGGTGGTCCCGTCAACCAGCTTGGCGATTTCCGCGCCGAATTTAGCCTCAATATCTTTGAGAGGAATGCCGCAGTCCTCAGGAATGTCATGGAGGAGCGCCGCGGCAAGGGAACTGGTGTCAAGCTGAAGCTCCGCCAGAATGATGGCGGTCTGGAGGGGATGGTCAAGAAAAGGCTCACCGGACCGGCGCGTCTGCCCCTGATGCGCCGCCGCGGCGAATTGATAGGCGGCTTCAATAACGGCGAGCTTTTCAGGGGGGAGATACGCCCCGGCTTTTTCCTTGAGCCGGCTGAAATCCTGCTCCACCACCGTGGTCAAGGCACAAACCTCCGTCTTATGACAATCTAAGTATACCACCAATCACCGCAAGAGTGTAAACAGAGAAATGAACAGCCAGGGCTTGAACCAGCCCCTGAGGTAAAGTATGATAATGGCGATGAATAGCCACACCGCAAGGAGGTAAATAGAGTGAAAATCACCACCGTTGAAGGCATAGTTCTCACCTGCCCGCTGGACAAACCCATTATGGACGCCACCTACACCCTGCCCCACCGCAGTGCCGTCCTGGTAAAAATAAACACTGATGAAGGCGTATCCGGCATCGGCGAGGCGGCATACTTCGGCGGGCCTCCATTGATAACCAGAATGATTGTGGAAAAAGAGCTTAGAGAATACCTCATCGGTGAAGACCCCCTGAACATAGAGAGGCTCTGGGATAAAATGTATCAGCGCTCAATAAAGCACGGGCGCAAAGGGGCAGTTATCGCCGCCATGAGCGGTATTGACATCGCCCTATGGGACATTAAAGCCAGGGCCGCCGGCATGCCTCTCTACCGGCTTCTGGGCGGCTGTTATGAGCAAATCCGGGCTTACGCCAGCGCCGGATTCTACGCTGAAGGAAAAGGCTTGAAGGAACTGGGAAATGAAATGGCTGCCTATGTGGCTGAAGGCTTCACCGCGGTCAAAATGAAAATAGGGCGGCTCAGCCAGGATGAAGACATCGCCCGGGTGAAAGCGGTAAGGGAAGCCATCGGTGATAAGATTGACCTGCTGGTAGACGGCAATAATGTTTACACTTCCTACCAGGCAATAACCATGGCGCGCAAGATGGAAAGATATAACATCTTCTGGTTTGAAGAGCCGGTGCCCGCGGAAGATATTCAGGGTAGCGCCGCTGTGGCTGACGCCTTAGACATGCCGGTCGCCGCTGGGGAAAATGAGTTCACCCGCTATGGCTTCCGCGACCTTTTCCTGAACAAAGCTCTGGACATCGCCCAGCCTGATGTCACCTGGTGCGGTGGCATAACTGAGGCAAAGAAGATTGCCGCCATGGCGAGTGCCTGGAACATTATCTGCGTGCCACACTCTTTCTCCTCGGCGGTTGCGCTCACGGCTAATCTGCACTTCAGCGCCTCAATCCCCAATAGCCTCTTTCAAGAATTTGACCGCAACTATAACCCTCTTCGGGAAGACCTGCTGAAAGAACCGGTACGCATCAATAAGCAGGGCTATATTGAAATGGGAAACAAGCCCGGGCTGGGCATTGAGCTTGATGAGTCCGTGGTCAGACGCTACCGCGTGGACTAGCGCCGCGCTGAGTATGCTAAAAATTCCTGGCTTTACCTATTGACAGGAGACGGATTTTACATTAAGGTATTGGTGCAGAAATTAAATAGGAGGTGACCATGAGCAAAATCCTGCGCGTCAACATGACCAAACTCACGACCAAGTTTGAGGATGTCCCCAGAAAGTACCGGGATTTGGGCGGGCGCGGTCTGACCTCAGCCATCGTGTATGATGAGGTGATACCCACCTGCCACCCGCTGGGACCGAACAACAAGCTTGTCTTCGCGCCGGGCATCGTCACCGGCACCAGTGCTCCCAGCTCCGGGAGAATCTCAGTGGGCGGGAAATCACCACTGACTGGCGGCATCAAGGAAGCCAACTCCGGGGGAGTAGCCCCCCAGATGATGGCAAAACTGGGGCTGAAAGCCATCATCGTTGAAGGACAGCCGAAAGAGAAAGGCAAGTTCTATCTGCTCAAGGTAGACAAAAGTGGCGCCGAGCTTCTGCCGGCTGACAAATACGTTGGCAAAGGGCTGTATGAAGCCTACCCCATGATGTTTGATAAGTTCGGGAATAACGTGGGCATTATCGCCTGCGGCATCGCCGGCGAAAAGCTGATGTCCATGGCAGGCGTCTGCGTGAACGACCCTGAAAATCGCCCCAGCCGCTATGCCGGCCGCGGTGGCTTGGGCGCGGTGATGGGCAGTAAGGGACTGAAAGCCATCATCATTGATGACAAAGGCGCGGAACCCGTTCCCATCGCCGACAAAGACGTGTTCAATGCCGGGCGCAAGAAACTGCTCAATGCCCTCCTGGAACACGCCATTACCAAGCCCGGCGGAACACTGAATACCTATGGCACGGCCGCCCTGGTCAACGTCATCAACGAAGCCGGCGCACTGCCCACCCGGAACTTCAGCTCCGGCAGATTTGAAGGGGCTGCCAAGATTTCCGGTGAGACCATTAACAAGGTCTGCAAGGAGCGCGGCGGTGCCGGCATGACGGGACACAACTGTTCCCCGGGCTGCGTTATCAAGTGCTCCAACGTCTATCCCAAGAAAGACGGTAGCGAGCTGGTCTCTGTCCAGGAATATGAGTCCGTCTGGGCGCTCGGCGCCAATTGCGGCATTGACAGCCTGGACTTCACCGGCGAGCTCATCCGGCTCTGCAATGATTATGGTCTGGACACCATTGAAGCCGGGGTGATGCTCGGCGTCGCCATGGAAGCCGGGCTTGCCAGTTTCGGCGATGGTCAGAAAGCCATCGCGCTGATGAAAGAAATCGGCGCCGGCACTCCGCTCGGGCACATCCTCGGCAATGGTGCCGCAGTCACCGCGGATACGTTCGGCGTCGTACGCTTGCCAGCAGTAAAGAGGCAGGGCATGCCCGCCTATGAGCCAAGAGCCATCAAAGGCATTGGCGTCACCTACGCTACCTCCACCATGGGCGCTGACCACACTTCCGGCTATACCATTGCGCCGGAAATCCTTGGCGTCTCCGGCAAGCTAGACCCGTTCAACACCAGCAAAGCCAAAGTCTCCCGCGCCTTCCAGGATACCACCGCCTTCATTGACAGCACCGGGCACTGCCTGTTCATCTCCTTTGCCATTCTTGACATCCCCACCGGGCTGGAAGGCCTGGTTGAGGAATGTAACGGCGTCCTGGGCACCAAATGGAAGGTGGAAGATGCCAGCCGCATCGGCGGAGAGATTGTCGCCATGGAGCGCGCTTTCAATAAAGCCGCCGGCTTCACCAAGCAGGACGACCGCCTCCCCGAGTTCATGAAGTATGAAAAGCTGCCTCCGCACAACGTGGTCTTTGACGTGCCGGATAGGGTGCTAGACCGGGTCCACTCCGGACGATAGGTCATTCAAGAGACTGAGCTCATCAGAAAGACGGTGTGTCCTTAAGAGGGGGCTTAAGCCCCCTCTTTCTTTTACGCCTCCGTCAGGAGCTTTGCCCAAATGTCATTCTGAGGAATGAAGTGACAGATAATACCGGGATGGGGATGATGCACAATTGAACCGGAGCGCTCTTAAATGCGGAGGGGGCTTGTCTTTTTCAGAAAAATCACGCTATACTTAAAATCAGGTTCGCGGTGAGGAGGCAGGAGAATATGGGTAAGATTGAGGTCAGGCTGTATGCCAACCTGCGTGACTACTACCCGGAAATCGGGAGGGATGGTGTCCTCACCTTGCCGCTTGATGACCATATCAAGGTTGGGGAGCTCCTGTCAAAGCTGAAAGCACCCAGAAAAGAAATCGCCATGGTCATGGTCAACGGCAGACACGTCAAAGAGGACCATGTCCTCAAAGATGGCGACCGTGTGGGACTGTTTCCGCTCATCGGCGGTGGGTAATGGTTGAGGTGCACCTTTATGGCAAACTGCGCCGTTTCACTGATAATCTGGACCCCACCCGAGACTCCCTGCTCCACATCCCGGTGCGGAAGGGAGACACTATAGCAGAGATTATCAGGCGCATCGGCATCCCGGCGGCTGAAGTGGGCAAAAATATGTTTCTTAATGGCTTATACTCTCCACTTAATAGACCGGTAAGAAACGGCGACCGGCTCGGGCTGTTCCCGGATGACATGGACATGATAATTGTCTGACGCTATGGGTAACCGCAGAAAGATGGAGGTACACCTTTACGGCAAGCTCCGCCGTTTTACCGCTAACTTAGACCCGCAAAAGGAATCAATCATCAGCGTCCCGGTGAAAAAGGGAGATACCATCCATGACATCAGCCGCCGTATCGGCATCCCTGACGGGGAAATCGGCCGCAATATCTTCCTCAATGGCGAATATTCTGCACTGACCCGCCCGGTGAAAGCCGGGGACCGTCTGGGCATTTTCCCGGACGATATGCAGTTGCTCTACAAGTGGTATTTCAAAAAGGTGGGCTGAGGAACCAGCCGCCTTTACCCTGACAAAGAGAAGGGTGAGAGTGGTTTCTGCCAGTTTCTTTTCACTACCATAAAATCCCTCGGTGTCTGAAAGCCGCGCTCACTGCTTTGCACTTTACACCGCCCGTCCAAATACCGTATCCTAGTTATGAACCAGCGAGGTCAAAATGTTGTACAAAGCACCGCGTGGCACAGTAGATATTTTGCCTGAGGAGCAGTCTTACTGGCGTCACATTGAACAAAAAGTTGCCCACATCTGCCAGCTCTACGGCTACGAGCGGATTGACTTCCCCGTCTTTGAGGAGACCGGGCTTTTCCAGCGCAGTGTGGGTGAGGGCACTGATATCGTTGACAAGGAGATGTACACCTTCGCGGACAAGAGCGGCAATATGCTCACCCTCCGCCCGGAAGGCACCGCCTCAGTGTGCCGCGCTTACCTGGAACACGGCATGCACAACCTGCCCCAGCCGGTCAGGCTCTTCTATCTCATCCCCGCCTTCCGCTACGAGCGCCCCCAGGCAGGCAGGTACCGCCAGCACCACCAGTTCGGCATTGAGGCAGTGGGGGACCTGGACCCAGCCATTGACGCTGAAGTTATTGAGCTGGGGTGGCAGTTCCTCGTTTCTCTCGGCTTAAGCAAGCTGACGCTCCACATCAATAGCATCGGCTGTAAGAAATGCCGTCCCGGCTATTTAGACGCCCTCAAAGGGCATTACTCCCGGCACGGCAGTGAGGTCTGCGCCGATTGCCAGGTGAGGATTGAGCGCAACCCCATGCGCCTGCTTGACTGCAAGGAAGAATCCTGCCAGCCCATCGCTGACGCCGCGCCAAAGAGTGTGGACTACCTCTGTCCGGACTGCGCCGCACACTTCAGCCACCTGCAGGGCTATCTCAAAGCGCTGTCCATCCCTTTCCGCGTTACCCCCAGGCTGGTGCGCGGGCTGGACTATTATACCCGCACCGTCTTTGAGATTCAGCCAGCAGTGGCAGGCTCCCAGAGCACCATCCTGGGCGGCGGCAGGTATGACGACCTGATTGAGGAGCTGGGCGGAAAACCCACCCCCGCCAACGGATTCGCCACCGGCATTGAGCGCATCATCCTCAACCTGAAGAAGCAGAACATCACCGTCCCACCTCTCCCCAGACCGCAGGTCTTCATCGCCTACCTCGGAGAAGAAGCCAAGAAAGAAGCCCTGAAGCTCGCCTCAGCGCTCCGGAAAAAAGAAATCGGCATCATTATGGCAAGCGGTGATAAAAGTTTGAAAGCCCAGCTGAGGCTGGCAAATAACCTCGCCGCCCGCTATGCGGTAATAATAGGTGAAGAGGAAGTGAGCGCCGGCACCGCCATACTCAGAGACATGACACAGGCAAAACAGCACGCAGTCCCCCGGCAGGACCTGGCGGAGCACCTTAAATGAATAATCACACTCTTCTAGCCGCCATCGGCAATACGCCGCTGGTAAAAATTGATGGCATCTACGCCAAGCTTGAATTTGCCAATCCCAGCGGCAGTGTTAAAGACAGAGCCGCGCTGGGCATCATTGAAGATGCGGAAAAGAGCGGCGCGCTCAAGCCCGGCTACACCATCGTTGAAGCCTCCAGCGGCAACATGGGCATCTCTCTCGCCATGGTCGCCAGCATCAAAGGCTACAAAATGATTGTGGTCATGCCAGAGCACATGAGCGATGAGCGCAAGCAGATGATTCAGGCTCTTGGCGCGGAGCTGGTGCTCACCCCCAGAAAAGGCAGTTTCCGGCAAGCCATCCGCACCGCCGCCGAGCTCGCCCGCAGACCCATGACCTACTACGCCGACCAGTACGCCAACCCCAGCAACACCAGAGCCCAGCAGAAAATAGGTGAAGAAATCTTAAGAGAAATCGGCGCGGTAGACGCCGTGGTGGCAGGCATCGGCACCGGCGGCACGCTCATGGGCATGGCAGGCGCCCTGAAAAAAGCCAATCCCGCCCTCCATGTGGTTGCCGTGGAGCCCGCCGAATCTCCGGTCATGTCAATGGGAGAAAAAGCCGTCATCAGGGAGCACAAAATCCAGGGCATTGGACCCGGGTTTATCCCCGCTCTGGTTGACATGAAGCAAATTGATGAAGTCATCACCGTCAGCAGTGATGAGGCAATGGCGGCGGCAAGAAAAATCTGCAAAGACTGCGGCATCCTCGCCGGCATCAGCGCCGGGGCAAATATCTGCGCCGCCAGGAAAGTGGCAAAACGCTTCGCAAAAGTCGCCACCGTCCTGCCTGACCGCGCTGAACGCTACCTCAGCATGGGTTTGCTCAAGTGCTGATGACTTGCTGTCATTACGGGAAAGAAGTGACGCGGCAATCTCAATAAATCCCTAGGGAATGTTCGTCGTGGTGGGAGTGGTTGGAGGTGCAGGTGGAGTCAGGACGGGCTTCAGCCAGGCAGGAACGCTCTGCACCATCGGCGAAAGCAACACAAACACCGCCAGATGCGCCATAAAAAAAAGCACCACCCCAGCAAACGCCCCTATCCTCAGCGGGCTGGACCTATTCCTCTCCCAGAAGCCCACCACCTCAGCCAGCACCATTCCCACACCTAGGCACACCGCCCCGGTGACAGGGTAAAAATAGAATACATACGTCACACGGTCGGTAATCAGGCTCAGCACAATCCAGAAGAAATAAGTGCAGGCAAACCACAGCCCGCTGAACAGCCCCGCCTGGTTCCCCTGTTTTGCCCGGAAGCTGAGATACACCACCGCAGGGATAATCAGCGCCCACAAGGTAAAGCTGATAGTGCCGGAATAGTAAGGTTCATACCAGTATGGCATCACCAGAGGCTTCAGCACCCAGTCCCATGGATATGATTCAAACGGGTGCGTACTGTACTCCATCGTGATACTGCGGGACGCGGCAAGCATGTTCCAGACACGTCCCACCGGCTCCACAAACTTCCCCGTGGCGATGTAGTCCAGCGGCATAAGCAGCTCAAAAAACAGGAGTGGTGCCAACAACACGCTCAACCCGAAAAGGCGCGGGCTATCACGCCGCGCCATAAGCCAGTGCAGGACGATGACAATCATCCCCACCGCGCCGGTAAGCTTGCTCAGGGTGCTCAGCGCAATGAAGACACCGGCAAGCGGATAGCTCCTGCGCAGGTAAAAATAAAACGCCGCCAGCATGAAGGTCAGAGAAAAGACATCAAGCATGGCAATGTTTGACTGGATGAAAAACTGGTTCTCTGTCGCCAGTAGAAAAGTGGCAAACACAGAGGCGCGACCGGACAGCTTGAGCTGGCGGCAAATCAGGTAGAAGAAAATGACGCTCGCCGTGCCGAAAAGAACGGGGAAAATGCGCCAGCCAGGCGCCGTATCCCCGAAGATAAGCATCCCCAGCGCGATGACCAGCTGTCCCAGGGGCGGGTGCTCGTGGCGCAGTTCTCCCTGCCCATGGATGATTTTCCGCGCGTCTCCCACATAGTAATACTCGTCAAAGACCACCTCAGCCGGATTATTGATGATGACAAAGCGGATGATAAGCGTCGCCACTGCGATGACGCCCACCCAGAAGACGGGCATCCTGGCCAGCCGGGAGAGACGGTTTCTTATTTCCATGTCCACAAGAAGTTAGCAATATAGTTCCAGACCATGGCGGCGGCGATGCCAATCAGGTTTGAAATCAGGTAATGCACTCCAAACACAGAGGTGAACAGCCACAGCAGGCTCCAGTTCAGCGCAATGCCGCCGAAGCTCACCGCATTGAACTTGACCAGCCGGGCGAGAAATTGCCGGGCGCCACGCTGGCGGCGGTCGCGGAAAGTGATGTAATCATTCAACAGGAAGTTAGTGATAATAGAAGTCTCAATACCAATCGCCGATGAGATAAGGTAAAACAGTCCGATGATTTCGGTGAAAAACCAGAGCAACCCCTCATTGACCAGGACGCCGCTTGCCCCCACCAGAGCAAACTTGAGGAAGCGCGCCACTTCTCCGTGACGCCGCATCAAGCTCCAGACATGGCTCAGAAACTCAATTTGCTGGCGGAGTTTGAGCTTGCTTTCTCCGGCGTGCCGGCTCTTGAAAATAAATGGCACGTCCACTGTCTTCCGGTGTTTTCCCTGCACCAGGACTTCCAGCAGAATTTTGTAGCCAGTGGGATTAAGGGTAGCTCCATCAACCACACTCTTCCGGAAGAAGAAATAGCCGGAAAGAGGGTCAGTGACCGGGCGCGTCATCGGCAGGAAAAGATGCGCCAGAAAGGTAGCACCTTTAGACTGTAAACGCCTCAAAGCGCTGAAATTCTCACTACCCCCGCCGGGCACATAGCGGCTGGCGATGGCGATGTCTGCGCCGTCCTCTATCGCTTTGAGCAAATCCGGCAGGACCTCAGGCGGATGTTGCAGGTCTGCATCCATCACGCCGATGATATCACCGCGGGCGAGGGCAAGCCCATCAACCACGGCTGAAGCCAGCCCTTTTTTGCCCCTGCGCACGTGCACCCTGACCGGGTATTTGCCTGCCAGGCTCTGGACACACTCCGCAGTGCCGTCCCGGCTGTCATCATCCACAAAAAGGATTTCATAACCTCTGCCGGAAAAAGCCCGGCTGATGCGTTCCACAAGCGGGACAACATTATCCTTTTCATTGTAGGTGGGGATGATGAGTGATACCATCTCAGGCATGGATTAATGACCCCTCATCTGAAGCGTATAGGACAGGCGGGACAAAAGAGCATTGTGCCCCATCGTGGATACTATAGCCTCATGACGCGAATGATGTCAAGAAAACGTGCTCTTTCAGTATATTGGGGAAAAGACAAATTTCAACTATGCCATAATTAGCTAAAACGCCGCGCTCTATTGACAAACGTGCTATAATTTAACTGCAACGAATGGTTGCATAAGCTTTATCGTTTATGGGCGCTTAAGTTTTCACGATTTCTGGCGCCGGTGATTTCCGGTTTACTGAAATGTAGCCGGGGTCGGTGCCTGAGAATAGAGAATGCCTGGCAGAACCGGGAAAGGAGGTGAAAAGCCTGGAAGACTGAATTCTGAATAGCGGTCCCCATTTTAATTAGGAAGAATTGCCCAAAGGAGGATTAAATGAATAGACGATTGTTTTTCTCTTTACTCATGGCACTCATAATTCTGGCAAGCACGTTTGCCATTGGTTGTGCGCCTAAACCGGCACCTGCTCCGGCTCCAGCTCCAGCTCCAGCGCCAGCGCCTTCTCCCGCCCCGGCCCCGGCACCAGCACCGGCACCAGCACCTTCTCCCGCCCCGGCACCAGCACCAGCGCCAGCGCCTTCTCCCACCCCCGCCCAGCCGGCTCAGGTCACCAAGATAAGACTGCAGGCATGGGCAGCCGCCGGTGACCGCAACTACGAGCAATGCAAGCGCTATGCCGAATGGGTCACCAAGCTCAGCGGCGGACGCCTCCAGGTGGAGCCGTTCCCTGCCGGCGCCATTCTGCCCGTGAGGAAAGAGCATGAAGGTCTCCTGCAGGGCGCCGTGGAAATGATTTACTCTCCGGATGGCTGGATGGATGCCTTCTTCAAAGCCAGCTACCTGTTCTCACAGTGGGTAAACGGTCCCACCGGCACCCAGCTTATGCTCTGGGACTATGCCGGCGGTGGCCGCGAGCTCTCCAAGGAGATGCTCAAAGGGCTTGAAATTGAATTCATTGCACCGCTCACCGTACACCCGGCTGAGGTCTGGTGCCACAGCAAAAAAGCCATCAATAGCTTGGCTGACATTAAGGGTCTGAAGATTCGCGTCGGTTCCTCCGTGCTGGCAGAAATCTACAAGCTCCTCGGGGCGGCACCAGTGGTTCTCTCCGGCGCAGAAGTCTACGAGTCCATGAAGCGCGGTGTCATTGATGCCTTTGAGTATGTCACACCGTCTGTAAACTGGTCCATGGCTTTCCAGGAAGTGAGCGACTATGTTTACATATCTCCCGTGCGTGCCCCGGCAGACCGCCAGTCTGTCTTTATCAACAAAGCATTCTACAATAAACTCTCACCGGATCTGCAGATGCTTCTGGTAACTACGGCTGAGGCGCTTGTGCCGAGGTTCTACTCTGAGAGCATTGTCCTTGATGCCGCCGCTCTGGAAAAGTTCATCGCCTATGGCAACAAGGTCCTCCCTGTGCCCGCAGATGTTGACGCTGAGCTGGGCAAGGTGGCAGACAAGTTCTTTGACACCGAAGCCGCTAAAGACCCGTTCTTCAAGAAAGTTATTGAATCTCAGCGTGCCTTTAAGAAGTTCTGCGAACAATCCAACGTCAGATAATCTAAATATTCGGTCCTAGCCATCAAAAAGCCCCACCCCGGGAGGAATCCTCTCGGGGTGGGAATATAAAGAGAAAACTGAGGTGGTCAGGAAGAGCAAATGAAAATTATACTGAAGATTATTGACACCATCAGCGAGTACAGCGGGCGCATCTTCTGCTGGCTGGCGGTCGTCCTCATGCTGGTCTTTGTCTTTGAGACCACTGCCCGCTACGTATTTGATTCCCCCACCATGTGGGGATATGAAACCTCTTACATGGTTGGCGCCACCATGGCGGTCATGGGCTGGTCATATACCCACAAACACCATGGCCACATCCGGGTGGACGTCATCTATACTCATCTATCCTTACGCACGAAGGCGATTATTGACGTAGTCTGTTCTTTCCTTTTCCTTTTTCCACTCCTCGCCCTGCTGATACATGCCGGTAACGCCAGCATGTTGTTCGCCTTGAAGCTGAATGAGCGCCTGATGGAAAGCGCCTGGCGCCCTCCCGCCGCCCCGATAAAAATGGTGGTGCTCACCGGCTTCTGCCTCTTTGCTCTGCAGTGCCTGGCACAGTTTGCCCGTGATGTCTATACATTAATAAGGAGCAAACCATATGACACACATTAGTCCGGAACTCCTTACCATAATCATGCTGGGAAGTGTGTTCATCGGTGTGCTTACCGGGTTTCCGCTGGCGCTCCCGCTGGGCGGGGTGGCAGTCATCATCGGCTATTTTCTCTATGGCCCCTCAGTATATAACCTGATTTATTCCCGCGTTTACTCTATCCTTACTAACTACACCCTGCTCGCCGTGCCGCTCTTTATCTTCATGGGCGGCATGCTGGAACGTTCTGGCATTGCCGAAAAAATGTATGATGCGCTCTATCTCTGGCTCGGCGGCCTCAGAGGTGGTCTGGCAATCGTTACCGTGGTGCTGGGCACGGTGCTTGCCGCCTGCGTAGGCGTTATTGCCGCTTCAATCACCATGCTTGCCCTGGTCGCCCTGCCTGCCATGATTCGCCGCGGCTATGATAAAAGCCTGGCAACCGGAAGCATCGTCGCCGCCGGCTGTCTCGGCATTCTTATCCCGCCGTCTATCATGCTCATCATCTACGGTCCCATGGCAACAATTTCTGTGGGCAAGCTTTTCATGGCGGCGTTCATGCCCGGCTTATTGCTCTCCGCGCTTTACATTGTTTACATCGGTATCCGCTGCTGGCTGAGCCCTGAGCTCGGTCCCGCTATCCCCAGCGCGGAAAGGACGGTTTCCTTTGGCAGGAAGACGATGCTTTTGCTCACCTCCATGGCACCGACAGTCATTCTCGTCCTCGCTGTACTGGGCGTCATCTTCTTCGGCATCGCCGCCCCTACGGAAGCAGCGGCTTCCGGTGCCTTTGTCGCCTCCCTGCTGGCGATTGCCTACCGGCGCTTCAATTTGAAAGTGCTTTACGGCACGGCACTGGCAACCCTGCGCCTGACATCCATGATTCTCCTCATCGGAAGCTGTGCCTTCGCCTTCGTCGGCATTTTCCTCAGTGCCGGCTGTGGCAAGGTGATTGAGGAGCTTATCCTCGCCACGCCGGGCGGCCGGTGGGGAGCTTTCTTCGTGGTCATGCTTATCATCTTCCTGCTCGGCTTCTTTATTGACTGGATTGGCATCCTCTTCATCATCGTCCCCATTATCTCACCGCTGGCGCCGGCGCTCGGCTTTGACCCGCTGTGGTTTGCCATGATGATTTGCGTTAACCTGCAGACTTCTTTCATGACGCCACCGTTCGCCGTGGGCATTTTCTTCCTGAGAGGCAGCGCTGACCCCGAGCTGGGCATCAGCATGGCGGACATCATCCGCGGCGTCATCCCCTTTGTCATCCTGGTCCTGGTAGCGCTGGGGCTCTGCGTGGCATTCCCGGAAATCATCCTGTGGCTCCCGGAGAAAATGATTAAGTAAAATCCCGGAGGGAAGCTTTTATGGGCGACCGACTCAAGGGGAAGGTGGCTATTGTCACCGGCGCCGGTTCAATCGGTCCCGGCATCGGTAATGGTAAGGCGACCGCAATCGTCTTCGCACGGGAAGGCGCAAAGGTCATGGTCGTTGACTTTAATCCCTCTGCGGCAGAGGAAACGGCGGGCATCATCAGGCAGGAAGGTGGCGATTGCTTCCCTTTCAAGGCTGATGTCTCCCGGGCGGGCGATTGCCGGGACATGATTGAGACATGCGTCCAAAAATACGGCAGGATTGACATCCTCCACAATAACGTCGGCATAGGCGGCTATGGTGGCCCGGTTGAGACACCGGAAGAGCAGTGGGATAAAATCATGAACGTTAACCTGAAAAGCATGTTCCTCACCTGCAAATACGCCCTGCCCTACATGGAAAAACAGGGGAGTGGAGTCATTATCAATATCGCCTCTATAAATGCCATCAGCGTTACTGCTCCGGCGGTGGCATATTCCACCTCAAAAGCCGGTGTCATTGCCTTCACGCGCGAGGTGGGCTTCCAGTATGCCCACAAAGGCATCAGGTGCAATTGTATTTTGCCCGGGCTCATCAAAACGCCTATGGTGGCGCACGTTGGCAAGCCGGCTTACGGTGATAATCTGGACAAGATGTGGGAGAAACGGGACGCCATGTCCCCCACCGGCAAGCAGGGAGAACCCTGGGACATCGCCTATGCCGCGCTTTACCTCGCCTGTGATGAGTCCAAGTACGTCAACGGCACGACCCTGATTGTGGACGGCTCTCTGACTGGCACCACCTGGGGCACGGTGCGTCCATAGATTTAGCCCACCAGCCAGAAACTCGCTCCTTCTGCCGAAGGCGCTATACTGGTCAAAGAGACCGGGAGGAAACATTTTCAGGACACACTGCACCGGGTCATACTTGCTACCTAAATAGTTGTTAAATGGTAAGCTGAAAACAGGCGGTAAAAGGAGCGCTTTTTGAAATCGTCAGTTCTGACTTCTCCAGAACGCTGGAAATACTTTCGGCAGATGCGCGCTTTCGGCAGGTGAGCCTTTTCGGCTCCTCAGAAAGGCGGTTGACTTTTCCCACTGCAATAAGTAAAATGCGCCACGTGGCGCATTTTTCCCTTGTCAGCCTCCGGAGTTTCAGCACGCTATTTATCATCCTCCTGTGGCTGTTCACTCTGATCATCCCGCATAAAGCTGTTTCCGCCGCTGATGGGGTCAAATGGAGCGAGGTGCCCATTCCAGCTCAGGGTAGCCCCGGCAGATGGGTGCTGGCGCCGGGTTCAGATATTCAGCACCTGACTATGGCAATTGACGGCAAACTCTACGCCTACGGAAAAGGGCTCACCTATACCCTCTATAAATCAACCGACAACGGCGCAAGCTGGTCATTCACCGGGAACGTCCAGCAAAGCATCGTCGCCATCGCCGCGTCACCGCAAAATGCCGGCACTATTTATTACGCCACCGCGTCAACCGTCTATAAATCCACAGACGGAGGCAAGACCTTTTCCCCTTTGCCGCCTAATCCGGGAGGTGCCGGAAGCGGCAACATTGAAATCACATCGCTTGCCGTTACCCATCACTACAGCACCCTTATCGCCGTAGGCACCCAGGACAAAGATAATGCCCAGTTCGGCGGCGTTTATCTCCTTGATGAGCAAAACATCATTCCCGCCTGGACGGATACCGGGCTGACGGGATATGACGTTTTCACCATTGCCTTCTCGCCGCACTACGCTGGCGACCGCTCGCTTGTAGCAGTCGCCACTGACGAGCTGGACACGTTTGTCACCATGAAGGTCGATATTAACGGCTGGGGCGCGACCTATGGCAACGCCAGATTGAATAGAGATAACGCGGCGGTCCCTTCGCCCGTCGTAGTGGCGAACTCGGCGGAAATCGTTTTCCCGGACGACTATGACGCCACGTTTGCCGATTTCACTCTTTTCGCCGCTATTGACACTGGCACCGGCAATGGCGATGTGTACAGAGTGACCGCAGCCCCGGCGCCGGGCACTTCTGTTGCCGTTGACCTTAACATCGGCGCCGCATACGGCTTGAACAACATTGATGTGACCGGGCTAGCCATTTCAGGAACGGCGCCGGGGGCAAAGTTGCTTGCGGGAGCGGCAAATAGCGCCCAGGTCTATTTCAGCGCTGACGGCGGCAAAACGTGGGTGAAGAGCCGGAAAGAGCCCACCGGCACCAGGAAAACGTTTGTACTCATGAGTCCTGACTTTGACCGTCATGGTCTCGCCTTCGCCGCCACGAGCGGCAGTGACAGCGCTTTTTCAGTAAGTTCTGACGGCGGCACAAGCTGGAACCAGCCCAGCCTGATTGACACCACCATGACCGCAATTGTGGACCTGGCGCCGTCACCGGATTACAGTCAGGATGCCACCATCTTCATGATTACCTTCGGCGGCAGTCACAGCCTCTGGCGCACCCGTAATGGCGGCGCCGGGTGGGAAAGGATTCTTTCCAGTTCCCTCTTCAATACTGCCAGTTTTGACCTGGTGAAACTGCCGCCCCAATACAGGCATGATTTCCCCAACGTTTATCTTGCCGGCAGTATCGGCGGACGCCCGGCGCTCTGGAAGTCAGCCGATGGCGGACAGGCTTTTATGCGGCGCTTTATTATTGACCCAGATACCAGCGCTGATATTTCCGTCAATACGTGGGAAATTGTCAATGAAAGCACTCTCCTCATCGGCAGTTTTGATGGAGCCAAGGGGCGCATCTACCGGACGGCGAACAGCGGCTTCTCCTATGCCGGAGGGGCTTATGCCGGCACGCTCACACCAGCCTCTCTGCTCCTCTCCCCGCACTATGATGAGGACGGGACAATCCTCATGGGGAACACCGGTGGCTGGGTCTACTGGTCGCAGGACAAAGGCGCCTCATTTGAACCCCTGCCCCCTAACGCCGCATCTCCACCACTCACCGGAACCATTTCTGTTGCCTTTGACCCGGATTTCCGCCACAACAGAACCGTCTATGCCGCCAGCACCACTGCAGACAAGGGCATCTACCGCTTCATCATTGGCAAAAGCACCGCCTGGGAGCGCATTGATGGCACTCTTCCCGCGGGTGGCACCATCAATCAGCTTCGCCTGTCCACTGAAGGAGTGCTCTATGCGGCGGATTCTCTTGCCGGCGCCGGCATAGAGCGGTGTCTTAACCCCGCATACATCTTGGGACCTACCTTTGAGACGGTAACCCGCGGACTGGGAAGCACCTCCAGCCTTACCGGGCTATGGGCGCAGGGGCACAGGCTGTGGTCAATTGATGCCATGAATGTGAAGCTGATGACTCTGAATGATACGCTCACTGCGCCCGTGAGCCTCCGTGCGCCGGTCAAAAACGCCCGCGGCGTGGGTACGCTGTTGCAGACCGCTATCAACAACGTTGCCCTTGATTGGGAAGCAGTGCTTGACGCCACCACCTACCGGTGGCAGATTGATTCTGATACTGACTTTTCCTCTGTGCCGGCGGGGTTTGAAGGCACGACACAAGCGAGTACCGTTAGCCTTCCTCCACTCGTTCCTGGCACCACCTATCACTGGCGCGTAAGGGTAACTGAGCCGGTCCTCAGCCCGTGGTCAGAAAAATGGTACTTCAGCACCAGCCTCGCCACCGATACGGCGGCCCTTAAGCTGGACATTCCTGTGGCAGGCGCCACCGGTGTCTCTGTAAGACCTTTATTTCAGTGGCAGGCGGTTGCTGGCGCAGAATCTTATGAGCTTCTGGTAGCCCAAGATGCTTTCTTCTCTCAACCCGTGGTCACCCGGGTGGGCACTTATGCCCTGCCCACCACCGCCTGGCAGAGTGATATCAGCCTGGATTACAGCACCACGTACTACTGGAAGGTGAGAGCCACTGGAAACGGAACAACCAGCGCCTGGAGCGCGGCAAGCGTTTTCACCACTGAGCCGTCTCCGGCGGAGACACGCTTTAATGCCACAAACAATACCGCGCCTCTGGTGGTAATCCAGCCAGCAATTCAGCCGCTTCCGCAATTCTCCCCACCCACACCCCCACCACCGACAGCACCGCAGACTGAAGCCATACCTGACTGGCTCCTCTATCTCATCGGGACACTGCTCCTGACCAATGTGCTCCTCGTCATCACACTCCTCATCATGGTCATCACGCTGAGGCGTTCCTGAAGAAAAGAGGGGGAAGTCCCTCCTCTCCTGAAATAGGCAGGTAAAGCCAAAACCTGTCAGGAACTCTTCGGTTTCTGCATCAGTTCCACCGGAATGCCGTCAGGTCCTTTCATGAAGCAAACGCCGTAGCCGCGGATTTCCTCAATAATCTGGCCGCCCCAGTACGGCGGGTGGTTGAACTCCACGCCCTTTGCGGAGAGCTCTTGGTAGGTCTTTTCAATATCGTCAACTTCAAATGCGATGTGAGCCACGCCGGCATTGCAGAGCTTGGCATCAATCCGCTCCCCCTTCGGAGACAGGTATTCAATCAGGTGGATAACATCGTTCTGCGGTGTCCGCACAATCGCCAGGCGCTGTGCCACCTGCTTCAGCTGGTATAGTTTCTCAAGCCGCTCTCCCTTCGGTTCCATGATGGGTGAAGCCTTTAAGCCAAGCAGGTCGCGGAAGAAATGGAGCGCTTCATCAAGGTTGCTCACGGTATAGCTCATATGCTGAATGCCTTTTATCATGGCCTTCCTCCTTTTATCTGCCCCGGAGCAGATATCCCGTCAGCGGTCTAGAAGCGTAGCTGAACCTGTGTCTTATAGTCAAGCAGGATGACCTGTGTCGTGAGGGGCAGGTTATTTGGCGTGACAGAGAGCTTCAACTGTGAGTTTCCCTGGGTGCCCATTTCCTTTAAGAACCCGTCCACCGTGCCGAGCTCCCTTGTCAGTGCCGGCGTCTTATAGTGCATGGGCACTACTATTTTGGGCTCAAGACGGCGCACGGTCTCTGCCGCCTGTGCCGCATTGATGGTAGAGACGCCGCCTACCGGCACCAGCAGGACGTCAACATCGCCTATCTCTTCCACGCTTTCAGCACCGAGCGCATGCCCCAAATCGCCCAGGTGGACGATTTTAACCCCGTCTATCTCCAGAAAATAGGCGGTATTCTTGCCGCGGCTCCTCCCCTCCTCTGCATCATGATACGTGGCGAAGCCGATGATGAAAACACCGCTGATTTCATATTCGCCAGGACCATTTACGATGTGAGGGTCCCCACCAATCCCCTGCACATAAGAGTGACCGGGATGGGCATGGCTGACCGTAACGATACGTGCGGTCGGCTTGCCGAGAGCGTAGCCCAGCTCAGGCGGAAAAGGGTCAGTGATGACAGTGGCATGGGCGCCTTTGAGGCGGAAGCAGGAATGACCAAACCACGTGATTTCCATATGTAGAAATATATCACAGACGTGCGCGGCGGTTCAAGGAAACCATCTTGACACAGATGTCTCTGAATGCTACAGTATAATTAGCAATCAAAGGATTGGACTGCTAATGAGCAAAGCTGTTTTATCCCGCAGGGCAGAACTGGTGCTAAAGCACGTTGTCGGGCAGTACATTGCCCGGGCAGTGCCTATTGCCTCTCAGAGCCTCCTGAGAAGCGTTGACCTGGGCGTCTGCTCGGCGACCATTCGGCATGAAATGGCACACCTTGAACAAGAAGGATACATCATCCGTCCCCATACATCTGCCGGCTGTATTCCCTCTGATAAAGGGTACCGTTATTATGTTCAGACGCTCGGTGAGGTTGCTCTGCCACTGGAAGAGCAGAGGATGATAAGCCATCTTTTTCACCAAGTGGAAGAGGATATTGAGGAATGGCTGAACCTGGCGGCAACCCTTCTGGCGCGGCTCACCCAGAATGTAGCGCTCGTCACCATGCCCAAGCCGGCCGACTGCAAATTCAAGCATCTTGAGCTCATCTCACTGAGAGAATCGGTAGCGCTTGCCGTGCTGGTGCTTCACGGCGCTAGGGTCAGGCAATGGCTCATCAAGTTTGACCGCCCCGTCAGCCAGGAAACGCTGACAGCCATTGCCAGTAAGCTTAGCGCCGCTTACGCTGGACTATCCAGCGCCCGGATTGCCGCCAAAAAGACAAGCAGTGATGAAATTGAACAGCAGGTGACCAGCCATCTGATAAGGGTTATGCAGACGGAAGATGAACCAGTCCAGGAACCGCCGCGCCTTGAAGGATGGTATTTCATGCTGAACCAGCCAGAGTTTAATGAGGCGCGGAAAGTGCTCAACCTGATGGAACTGGTGGAGCAAAGAAGCCTGCTCAAGCATATCCTGCCCAAAAAGCTTCCCTTCCGGAAGGTGCAGGTGGTTATCGGCACGGAGAACAGGGAAGAAGCGTTCCACGATTATAGTGTGGTCATGAGCCGTTACGGTATTCCCCATGAGGCAGAGGGCGCGGTGGGAGTCATCGGACCCAAACGTATGCCTTATGCCCAGACAATCGCAGTGGTGCGCTATCTCTCTTCAGTGCTGAGCGAACTGCTAGTCCGGCTCTATGGCAGAGAAGAAACCGAACGGCAACGTTCAAAGCCGGGCGAGAATTGACACCATACCCGTAATTTATTTTAATCATTGAGAGGTAATAAAGACACCATGATGG
>Ga0129301_1000524_pt1 | contig 21095 bp, 26 predicted proteins | sample ConPoolayeHmetaG_FD_94489 | JGI IMG/M metagenome (GOLD analysis project Ga0129301, IMG submission 94489) | Hot spring microbial mat communities from California, USA to study Microbial Dark Matter (Phase II) - Cone Pool mat layer H metaG ...
GCTCCGGTAGTATAGTCCGGTCAAGTATTCCGGCCTTTCGAGCCGGAGACGCGGGTCCGAATCCCGCCCGGAGCACTCTGCTTTTATTTGTATGCCTTTTGTTTAAGCTTAAAGCTCATATACAAGCTACTTATATCGAATATAATTTCTTTAGGGCGATGATAAAAATGGTTAAAACGACACAATCAAATTATGAAAAATTGATGGAGAAGACAAGAGACCTTGCTGTTTTCCAATCTGCAGAAGCTATAATTCATTGGGATATGGAGACGATGATGCCGCCAAAGGCAATAAAATTGCGGAGTCAACAGCTTGCATTACTCAGCCGAATTGACCATAGAATGAGCACCGACCCGGAAATTGGAAAACTATTGGAAAAGATTATGCAGCATTCAGAATATGATGAACTGAATGACATTCAGAAAAGAAACGTGCACTTAATAAAGAAAAATTATGACGAACAAACAAAACTTCCAGAAGAACTTGTTGCAGAAATCGCTAAACAGAGAGCTATAACGGTAGATGTGTGGAAGAAGGCGAAAGCAGCAAAAAATTTCGCCATGTTCAAGCCTGAACTAGAAAAACTTGTCGAATTGCAGAAAAAGGCTGCAGAAATTCTTATGAAAGTAAAGGAGACAGCGACGCCTTACGACGCATTAGTAGATATTTTTGAGCCGAAAATGACAACAAAAGTTATTACCAAAGTTTTTAACGAATTAAAAGAAGGTTTAGTTTCAATACTAAAGAAATGTGAAGCAGCTCCCAATCAGCCCGACACAAGCATTCTCAAACGCAAAATCTCGATAGATGCACAACGCCAAATCGCAAAACTTCTTGCAGAATCAGTCGGTTACGACGTAACATCAAAACAGGCAGGCGGAAGAATAGACGAGACAGAACATCCATTCACCACAGGATATTACGATGATGTGCGAATAACAACCCACTACTACGAAGACAATTTCACATCTTCAATCTTCTCGGTGCTACATGAAGCAGGACATGCAATGTACGAACAGAACCTAAAACCAGAATGGATGTATCAGCCAGTAGGCTCTAGTTGCTCTTCTGGATTTCATGAATCACAATCTCGTTTCATTGAAAACATAATTGGAAGATCCCGCGAATTCTGGGTTTATCACCTTCCAAGATTAAAAGAAATTGCAGGTAATACTCTTGCAGACCTAAAACTAGAAGCATTCGTCCACGCCATAAATCAAGTTGCTCCTTCAAAAATCCGTGTTGAAGCAGACGAAGTCACCTATGGATTGCATATTATAATAAGGTTTGACATTGAACGAGATTTGTTCGCAGATAAAATAACGGTTAAAGAACTCCCAGAAATATGGAACCAAAAATACAAAGACTATCTGGGCATAAAAATCGAAAATGACTCCGAAGGCGTAATGCAAGACACTCACTGGGCAAGCGGCTTATATGGATATTTTCCAAGCTATGCATTAGGCAACATTTACAGCGGACAAATACTTGCCACAATAGAAAAAGATCTTCCGAACTGGAGAAAACAAATCAAAGAAGGCAATATTAGCCCAGTAAAAAATTGGCTGATCAAAAATATTCACAGTTACGGAAATCTCTATGACCCGCCAGAACTTATTAAGAAAATAACCGGAAAAGAATTAGATGTTAAGCCATACTTAAAATATCTATACAATAAATATTCAGAACTCTATAGCTTTTAAGCAGCCTTCCCCCATTTTACGACACTGTCACGTCTTCCAAAAATAGTTTTACAAAAATTTTGGCTAATTACCGACATTTTACAATAAAAACTTTTAGTTTAATTTGCAGAAAACTGTGATGTTCCGACACTTTTATATACAACATCAGACAAATACCTCAAAAGATGAGTTGAAATGTCGGAACATGGTATTAGAAAACCCGAAACGAAAGAAGAACTTGTCAAAATGCTAAAAGAAGCAGCTAAGAAAGAGGCTGAAATGCGCAGTTTTCTAAAGAAGAAAACGACAAAACCTACAATCTCAGGGACTGCTAAACTTCTAAACATTCATAGAGATACTCTTTATACATGGCTTAAGGAATTTAATGTCGATTTCAGCGAGATTTCTAGAGGAGTATCGACAGATTTATTGTCAGAGGCTGTTGAAATGCCTCGAAAATACGCGTACTTAATCGGTGAGGCTCTCGTAGGAGAAGGCAATGAGGTCGCGCATATTGACCTTTTAATAGGTGACAAGGAGGGGCCTGTCGGAGAGGCATTTGCTGCTGGCATGTCAAATCTTTCCATTGGGCATACACCATTATTAGCGGTGATAAGACCCAACCTTCCACCTAAACCTCATACATTACTTGTGCCAAAGGTGACAATCAAGAATCTTGAAGATGTAGGCAAAATTTTTGGTCCTGCACAGGCGGCAGTAGCGAAGGCTGTTGCTGATTCTGTAGAGGAGGAAATTATCCCTAAAGATAAGGTGGACGATTGGGTTATAGTATGCAGCGTCTTCATACATCCACAAGCAAGTGATTATCGCAAAATCTATCATTACAATTACAGCGCAACTAAATTGGCTTTAAAAAGAGCCCTACTGAAGTATCCGACACTTGAAAAAATCTTCTATGACAAGGATAGGGCTAAGCATCCTATAATGGGATTTAGAGTCCCACGTTTATGGAGACCGCCATATCTTCAAATCTCGCTTGATATACCAGAGTTGGAAAGGACAAAGAAAATTATTGTACAAATTCCTAAAAGTGACAGAATAATACTTGAAGCAGGAACACCGCTGATTAAAAGATACGGAGCAAAAGTTATAAGCGAATTGAGAGAGGTTGCAAAAGATGTTTTCTTTATTGCAGACTTGAAAACTTTAGATGTTGGAAAAGTGGAAGTAGACTTGGCTTATGAGGAAACTGCTGATGCTGTGGTTGCTGCAGGGTTAGCGCCATCCCAAACACTTGACTCATTCATTCATGAAGCAAAAAGACTTGGAATATATGCTGTGGTAGATATGCTAAATGTGGAAGACCCTATTAGAAAATTGAAATTGCTCAAGGAATTTCCAGATATAGTCATCTTGCATAGAGGAATAGACGAAGAATCAGGGAGGGCAATAGGATTGGAATTCATCCAAGAAATTCGGCAAACTTTCAAGGATAAACGCTTCTTAATTGCTGTGGCAGGGGGAATAGTGCCAGAAACAGCTAAAGAAGCTTTAGAAAAAGGCGCAGATATACTCATTGTTGGAAGATATGTAACACAGTCAAAAGATATTGAACGGGCAGTAAGAGATTTCCTTGAGTTGACACCTACAATGCGAGAAGATGTGGACTTGTTCCGAGTGCACGTGGAGTAAAATATTCCAAAAATTTCACAGCTATCCATTTTTCTTATTTTTTCTAGGGAAACTGCCAAGTTTTCGTAAATCCTTAATAGAAAGAGATTCAACTTTCATAACATCGCAGGAGATTAACGCATATGGCCAAGTTCAAAATAATCGTATCAGACCCAGAAACAGGAACTTCAAAAGTAGTTGAACTTGAAGAATCGCGGGCTACACCTTTGATTGGTAGAAAAATAGGAGATGTGATAGATGGGTCAATAGCTGATTTGCCAGGTCATAAACTCCAGATAATGGGTGGCTCGGATAGAGATGGATTTCCAATGAGAAAGAATGTTCATGGTGGAGTTCGTCGGCAAGTGATACTCAGCGGAGGAGTTGGGTTTAACCCTCGAAGAGAGGGAGAAAGAAGACGCAAAACGGTTCGTGGAAGTGTGTTAACAGACGAAATTGTGCAGTTAAACATGAAAATCGTAGAAAAACCAGCTCGTCCTAAGGAAAGTAAGAAAACCAAGGAGAAAGCTCAAACACCCAGCGCAACATGAAAAAATCTAATTTTTGTCACTAATTGAATAAAATTTTGAAAAATCTCTTAAAAAATTCGGAAATGGGAAGACAGAAAATAGATAAAGACAAAATCTTTAAAACAAGCGAGTCTTTATTTGAACAGCAAAGTCGATTTAATCAGCAAATTGAGGCTCATAGCTTATGTCTAATGAAAAACCACAAAAAAGTACAACTATACTTCGTCAACCCGAAATCAACATTGGCACTATAGGTCATGTTGACCATGGAAAAACAACGTTGGTGCAAGCGTTAACAGGCGTTTGGGCATCTAGACACAGTGAAGAGTTGAGAAGAGGTATAACAATAAAGTTAGGCTATGCAGACATGCCAATTTATAAATGCTCTAAATGTGACCCCCCGAGGAATTATACAACAAAGCCAATCTGTCGTAACTGTGGCTCGAAGACCAATTTTGTTCGAGCAGTCAGCTTTGTGGATGCTCCGGGTCACGAAGCATTAATGGCTACTATGCTTTCTGGAGCAGCGATAATGGACGGAGCACTCCTTGTGATTGCTGCAGATGAAATATGTCCTCAACCACAGACTAGAGAGCATTTAGCGGTTGCAGAGGTTATTGGTATAAAAAATATTGTAATTGTACAGAATAAAATTGACATTGTGGATGAGAAAAGGGCTCGAGAAAGTTATGCGGAAATTAAAAACTTTGTAAAGGGTTCAATAGCTGAAAATTCGCCAATAATCCCTGTTTCGGCACAACGCCAAGTAAACATCGACATCCTTATCCAAGCATTAGAAGAGTTCATACCAACACCAAAGAGGGATAAAACCAAACCGCCATTAATGTATGTTGTTCGCTCATTTGACGTTAACAAGCCAGGCACCACAATAGAGAAGCTGGAAGGAGGGGTTATTGGAGGCACCATATTTCAGGGCAAATTCTCGTTAGGAGAGGAGATAGAAATTCGCCCTGGAATAGCTGTAGAAAAGGAGAGAAAAAGCATCTATAGCCCTTTGTTCAGCGAAATTGTTAGTTTGCATGCGGGCGGAAAAAATGTAAATGAAGCTTATTGCGGCGGGTTAGTAGGGGTAGGAACTCTGTTAGACCCATCATTTTCGAAGGCTGATAGCTTAACAGGAAACATCGTCGGAAAACCAGATGAATTACCGCCAACATTATCAGAGTTAACCTTAGAACCTCACATTTTTGAACGGGCGGTTGGAACAAGAGAACTCATGAAAGTCCAAGAGATAGTTGTAAACGAAACATTGCTTTTGCACGTAGGTGCTGCAATAACTATGGGAACAGTTGCATCAACAAAAAAGGGCACAGTTACAATTAAACTTAATCGACCAGTATGCGCACAAACCGGTTCGAGAGTTGCGATAAGCAGAAAAATAGCGGGCAGATGGAGATTTATAGGATACGGAATGATACAATAAATATGATTAAAAAACTTGAACAGAAAAAGAAAATACTAAAAGTAATTTTAGATTCGAACGCCTTGTTCGTTCCGCTTCAATTCAAAATCGACATTTTTGAAGAATTAGAAAAACTTTTAAAAACAAGATTTGAACCAGTGTTGCTCTCACCTATACGTATAGAACTTGAGGCAATTGCTGAAAAAGGCTCACCAAAAATGCGTAAACTAGCCCATTATGCATTGCAACTAGCTAAAAAATGTGTTTTTTCAGAAGTTGAAGGAAAAATTGGTTCTCCAGACGATGTTATTATTGAAATGGCAAAAAAATGGGGCTGCCCAGTATTTACAAATGACAAAGAGCTTAAAAAGAGGCTAAGAAATATAAGTGTGCCAGTTATTTATGTGAGGCAAAAATCCCGCTTAGAAATCGATGGGAGGATAAGATCCCTTGTTTAAACTTATAACTCGAGAAGATACTATTCGAATCCCACCAGAAACCTTTGGTAATCCATTAGAGAAGGTTGGCCATCAGCAGGTTAAGGCTAAATATGAAGGAGTAGTTGACGAAGAATTAGGCTATGTAATTGCTGTGACCAATGTAAAAGTAAGCCCTATTGGAAAAATCATTCCCGGAGATGGAGCCACTTACCACAAAGTAACCTTCTCTTTGCTCTCTTTTTATCCCAAAATTCAGGAGGTTGTGGAAGGGGAGGTTGTAGAGATTGCTGATTTCGGAGCCTTCGTACGCATAGGACCCATCGACGCCTTACTTCATGTTTCACAACTTATGGATGACTTTATTTCCTATGATGAAAAACAAGGAGTCTTGCTAGGAAAAGAAACGAAAAGGAAACTCATGAGTGGAGACCAAGTTCGTGTTCGAATAACAGCAGTTTCGCTTGGAAGAGCTGGAAGCTCAGGAAAAATCGGCGTAACAGCGAGGCAACCATTTCTAGGCAAGTTAGAGTGGATTGAACAAGATGCACAGAAAATAAAGGAAGCAACAAAGAAAAAAACAGCAGAAGATAAAAGCAAACCGAAGTCGGAAGGTGACTAGATGAGTGAAAAAGCTTGTCCAACATGTCGCATTATAACTAAAGAAAATATATGCCCTAAATGCAAGACTCCATCTTTAAGTGATGATTTTGGCGGATTATTGATAATGTTTAACCCAGAAGGTTCAGCCATCGCAAAAGCCATGAACATTAAAGAGAAAGGACGTTACGCATTAAAGGTTAGATAAATGACTATAGTATACAGTTTAACGTCAGAGTTGCGTATAAAACTTAAAAATCCTCTTGGCATGTTGATTCGAGGTTCATTTGAAGAAACAATGAAAATCTTGAAAAAAATTATGAAAAAAGAAGCACCAGTTGCCATAATTACTGTTGGAGACACTGTTTCAAAAAATCTCACAAGAAACCGTTTGTTTCCTAAACTTTTAATTGTTGACAATAGAGTCATGCGAAGAGAAGCAAAACCTTTCCAATTTCAAGCAGATAAAACAATCAATGTTAACAACCCACAAGGAACAATCACAGAGGAAGCAATCAAAGCCATTCACGAAGCAATGGAAAGCGATTGTCGAGTCAAGATAATTGTCAAAGGTGAAGAGGACTTGTTAACGCTCATTGCTGTTTTATATGCGCCAGAAAACTCTTTTGTGGTTTATGGCCAACCATACGAGGGCATCGTTGTGATTAAGGTAACACCGGATAAAAGGGCGGAGATTGTTGAAATTTTAAAAGCTATGGAAAATGTTCGAAAAGCTAAATAAGAAGAGGCTGCATCAAGTCAACACCACAGATGAGGCAAAACCATGGAAATCAAGATAGTTTTAGAGAAAGAAAACCCCTTGCTGAAGCGAAAAGAAGTCTATTTTCAAATTGAGCACAATCAAACTGGTAGTACACCTCCAAGGCTGGAGATTAGAAAGGCGGTGGCTACATTGCTTAAGAAAGATTTAGACTTGGTTTTTGTTAAAAAAATTGAAACGAAGACAGGAACACACATTGCTGTTGGAACTGCAAATGTTTACGATTCTGTTGAGCATGCTAAACTTATAGAACCTGAATATGTTATAAAAAGGAATACGCCACCCGAAGAAGACAAGGAAAAAGAGGAAAAGGGATAGTAAATGTCCAAAAATACAGAAGAAAAAACTGAGAAAACAGCAAAGAAAACTGGAAAAAAGGCATTCTCATTATACAAAATAGAAGACGATAAAATTGTGAGACTACGTCCTACATGCGAACGCTGCGGGATAGGCTATTTTATGGCTGATCATGGTGACAGGTACACTTGCGGACGCTGTGGTTTCACGAGATACAAGCCTGCTGAAAAATAAACATGTTTAAATTATACGGTGTCTGATATTCTGGATGATTTAAATGATTAGGGTAAATGTTTCTATATCTAACGTTTCAGCTGACCGTTATTGGGATAGTAAAAAACCTATACCGCCAATTCAGATAAACACAAATCTTAACCTAATTGGCGTAGAAAAGAAGTCGGAAGATTCGGTGGAAGTTCCGTTTGTTTTGACAATTAATTATAATCCTTCTATTGCGCAGATAAGTCTAAAAGGAAAGGCATATGTTGTCGGTGAGAAAAGCGAAATTGAGAAGGTTTATAAAGAATATGAGGAGAAGAAACCGCCACCACCAATCATAGTGCAGTCAATATCTAATGTTGTCTTCACAGAATCGGTGTTGATATCTAGAACGCTGAACATTCCACCGCCTATTCCCCTGCCTCAGATACCACAAGCCAAACCACCTGAGAAAAAGACTTCAGAGATGGACTATAGCGCTTAAGAATATGAATAAAAAACTATTTCAATGGAACATACATTGAGGAACGAGAGGCGCCAATTCCAGGAGTCCCATGTTTTACAGGCTTATTTGTAATGGCAAATTCACCTAAGTAATGCCCAATCATTTCTGGTTTTATTTCCAAAGATACAAATTCTTTGCCATTATGAACAAGAAGTGTGACGCCAACCATTTCAGGCAAAATGATAATGTCTCGTACATGCGTTTTGATCGTTTTGCTTGTTCCCTTTCTTTGAGCTTCTTTTGTTTTTCTTATCTTTTCGAGCAGTATCCGCTGTTCTGGTGTTAGACCACGATGGAGACTCCGCCTCTGTCTTGAAGGAAGTAGACTAATAAATTCATCCATCGACATACTTTGCAGTTGATTAAGGGTATTTCCGCGATAGACGAATTCTTTAGGCATCTCGGTCAACTCCAAAGATTGCAGTGACATTAAACCCTATAAACCTTATTCTGCCGCCTTTCTGGAGACCTTCTTCTGTCCAGCACCTCTTGCCGCGATTAATCCAACCTTTTGCCCTGGTGGTGCACCATGCGAAGTTGTGGTTACCTTTCGTGCACTCCTTTTGCTACTACCATACGGATGCACAGCAGCAATCATTGCCCTTCCACGAGTTCTCGGATATTTATGACCCTTTGCTTTCATTAAATGGAATTTTGAACCAGATTTCAAGAAAGGTTTCTCTGTCCTTCCAGCTCCAGAAACAACTCCAATCGTCGCCCTGCAACGATCATCCACATACTTTGTTTTACCTGAGGGAAGCCTAATTATAGTTCCTTGAGCTGTGTGAGTGACAACCATTGCGTACGCTCCAGAAGATTTTGCGATTTTGCCGCCGTCTCCTAAGCGGCTTTCTATGTTGCATATTAATGTGCCTTCTGGGATTTTGCCTATTGGAAGAACATTTCCAACTTCCACTGATGCCCCTCCACCCATTTGGATTTTTTGACCTAAGTACACTCCTTCCGGAACAATATTGTAACATGTTTCTCCATTTTCGAATCTTATTAAGGCAAGAGGTGCCCCACGTCCAGGATCATGGGTGAAATCTTCAATAACGCCTTCTATTGCTTTTTCAGAATATTCTTTCGTTGTTGCTGTTATTGGGTATTGTGCGGGAGCTACTCTCTTGTGTGATGAAGCTTTAAATGTGGATCCGCCGCGTCCACGTCTTTGTACACGAATTCTTTTGCCCATTTTATTATTCCTCTATATTTATAATATTCCAAGTTTGATTGCAACATCAGCTGCTTTATAGTCTGGATGAAGCTTAACAAAAGCTTTCTTTTTTCCTTGTGGCGTAATCATGAGATTGACTTTTTCAACCTTAACTTCATAAAGCTCTTCAACAGCCTTTCTAACATCTTTTTTTCCCGCTTTTATATTGACCACAAAGATTAGCTTGTTTTCTTTTTCAACCATTAAGCTGGCGGCTTCTGTCATTAAAGGATAAAGTATAATCTCATGAGGATTCATTATGCTTTTTCTCCTTTGGCATAGAGTTCATTCAGTTCTTCTATGGCACTACTCGCCCATATAGTCAGTCTTCCAGGATGTGCTCCAGGTGCAAGAATTTCTGCATTTAAATTTTTGACTGTGACAACATCAACGCCTGGTATATTTCTTGCTGCCTCGACTATTCCATTGTTCCTTGCTACAACTATTAGGGGACCAATAGCTTGCTTTCTTTTTCTACCTCTAAGTTTACCTTTTCCAGCACGGATTGTTCTACTTTCTTTAACTCGAAAGATGTCTGAAAAAACTCCTAAATGCACGAGGACTTCTTCAACCTCTTTGACCTTCCTTAATTTTTCCAACTCGTCTGTAACTATGAGGGGAAATGCAGGAACATCCTCGATTGAATGCCCCCGAGAAGCAACAACTTCTTTTGACGCAGTAGCAGCTATTGCCGAAAAAAGAGCCAAACGTTTTTCTTTTTTAGGAATTTGCTTGACAATATTCTTTTTGGAAGTTGGTGGATGCGAGATTCGTCCGCCAACAGTTCCAGGAGCCAAGGCGCCTTGTCCACCAGGATTTTTAATTCTTGGTATTCTGGCTATGCCCAGATTCACGCCTCTTGATTCTGCTGTTGTTCTTTTTCCTGCCATTGGGTCTCTGCCTTGTGGTTGTAACCTATTGGATTGTATTGCTAGAACAGCTCGTTTTATTACGTCTGGTCTTAGCGTCATTCCGAAAACTGGGGGAAGTGTTATTTTTCCAATGGGCTTTCCTTCGAGGTTAAATATCTTCGCTGTTTTTTTGACCATTAAATTTCACCGTTCATCTGTCTTGTGGAGATTTGAGGGATATGTAAGTGATTTGTGGTGGTTCTTCCGCTACCTTTGTTGGTGGGCGTGCTGGATAGCGTAGTTTTATTGGGCGTTTCTCTGGACCAGCTATGCTTCCTTCAAGTAGCATGTAGGGTCCTCGGATTATACCGTATCTTATGAAGCCTCCTTTAGGCGTAATCTCTTTTCCGTCAGCGCCTATTTTTAGAATGCGTTTGTTGTATTCTGTTCTTTGATGGTAACCCATTTGGCCAGCTCTTGGAACGCTATACATAACATTGTGAGGGTTCCATGGACCTAAGGTTGCGATGCCTCTTTTTGTTTTTCTTCCTTTGTGCTGAAGTATTTTTACTCTCCAACGTTTTACTGGTCCTTGAAAGCCTTTACCTATGGATATGCTTGCCACATCAACATATTGCCCTTCTTTGAATATCTCAGTGGTTGTTAATGTTTTACCTAAGAGACTTTTAGCATATTCAAATTGTTGCTGTATTGTTCCTCCGCCGACTTCTATTTCCACTATGTCTGGTTTTTTCTTCGGTAAACTAGTTTGTTTAGGCTGAGTTATGGCTATAACACGAAACTTTGTAACATTAGCCAAGTTTTCTTCAATTTTTTTGAGGTTATCTTCCATGTTAAATTTTTCTGGAAGCGTGAAGACACGGTCTAATTCTTCTGGCAGGTCATTTACCCAAGCCTCTGTTAGGGTTTGAAGACCATAAGTATTCTTCACGTAGGCTCTTATAGCGCACACTAGCATTGGAGGCGTTTCCAAGACTGTTGCTGATCGAATCACTTCTTTACCAAAATCAGGTGAGCGTTTTCTATCCTCTACAGCAAAAACATGAATCATACCCGCCTTATAGCCCATAAATCCCAGAAGCTTAGGCGAATCAGCCTCTATTTGTGGCCAATAGCGTATTCTAGCTGTTATGCTTTTGGCACGTTTCCTAGGTAAATAAGCAAGTGAACCATGTTTGGGTGCATGATGTTTTCTGTGACCCATTGTTTTCTCGCTTCGCGTCTTTTAGGAATGAGAAAATGAGGTTATAAACGTTACCGTTATGTTTCATGTTCACAGTGATTGCTGGATAGGTTTAATCTCTAATACCTTTTGAGTCAAAAGGTTCAGTGAAGAGAAATTAGATTTGTTTAGAAGTTTAAACTGGAGAGTGGTTTTAGCTGTATTCTCTGAATGTGTAGTTACATTTCGTGCAACGCAAGAATTGGGTTGAAGATTCGTCTGCGCCTCTTGTTTGAACTTGCCATACATAAGCAAGATTGTTGCCACATTTTGGACATTCAATTCTAACAGTTGGTAATGTTCGAAGTTTCTGCTCTTCTTTACCTATAACCGCCACCAGTTGTTGCGGTTTATGCTGAATCACTTTGGCTACTTTAGGCTCAATTTTCTTTTTTGATTCATGTTTTTTATAGCCACACTTAAGACAAACCAGAAACAATGATGCTTCTTTACCAGATTTCCCCTTCTTAGGCTCGAGCCGAGAACCACATTTCGGACAAAATTCCATAATTTCTTTACTCCGATGTCCGTTTGTTTTTCCTTAACATGGTCTCTTTTAAACCTTTTCTTATTTCAATAAAGATTAGAGCTAAACAACACTGATGCCAGAGGCGATAAGATGTGCCACACGCAAAGCTTCAGGAATGTTGCTTCTGGTAGCGGTTAACTGCAAAATTTTTTCTGCATCCTCCTTCTGAACACCAGACAATTGCATATATATTTTCTCGCTTTTGTTTCTGGTTGATACTTCAAAAATTTTCCCAGCATTCAGAATAGCCTCCCACCGTTCCTTGTATTCAGGCAAATTCTTCAACGCTTTGCGGATTTCTGCAAGATTCGGTTTTTCGCGTGTAATTGCTATTATTGGAAGCTTTGCTTCTGAAAAGAGCTTTTTGATGTCGACTACGTTGAAGCCAGCAAATGTTATGCCATTGAGCATTATAACTCTTAACTGTTTGTAATGTGGCGAGTTAAATATCATAGAAGCAATTTTGTCTGTTGCATCAAATCCATCAACTTTAATTTTAGTGTGCATTACACCATCAAGCCAGTGTCCCCCACGAAAAACAACTCCAACAATAGGGACCAAACCTTTCATGTGAGGGATAAAGACACCATCATCAACGCCTAGAACACGAATTTCAGGTTTAATAACGCGAAATTTCCTGTATGCCAAAACAATTCACCCACATCATCAAAACTATAATTAGAGAGCCATAATAAGTTTAATGAAAGTGCTTTTAAATAGCAAATTCTCATTTACAAATATGCTAATTGAAACGATAATAGCTATTTTCCTCTTCATCTGCGTAGCAATTTTCTCTTTAATCAATTTACACAACATTTTGACAGTTCATAAACGCAAAAGCAATGTAAAGGTCTATGCAGAAGTTGAACACCCATCAGGCTTTATGGTAAGTATAGCCGCTTTAGGAACAATGGCTTACTTCCTAGAAGTACTAGCATACATGTTTCTAGTGTTCACTGGTCTTTCTTCTCTGCTCTACACCGCCACTTATTGCTTCCAACTTCCATTCATGTTTCATATACAAATTCTTGGCTCAATACTCACATTCGCAGGATATTTTCTGTTCAACTGGAGCGTGATTGCAAGAGGCAAATATGCCGTTTCATGGAATATGCCAGAAAACCAGAAACTTGTAACATGGGGCCCATACCATTACGTACGACACCCTTCATATCTCGGCTATTTCCTGATGTTTTTTGGTCTCCTCTTCATCTGGCCTAGTTTGTTTACGCTTCTTCCGTTAACTGCGATTCTAGGATACTATCGTATTACTGTTGAGGAGGAGAGGCTTTTGACACAACGTTTTGGCGACGAATATTTAGAGTATCAAAAGATGACGGGGCGATTCATTCCTAAATTTGGATAGCCTTTAACGTGACCACCCATCATTCAACATATAAAGATTTGGCTTCTAATAATAGGGGATAGAAGCAAATGCATCCACACACAAGCATATTAATAAACCACAAAAACAACAAAACAACCATGCCCCAACAAACCTACACATTCATAAAACCCTACAAAAACCTCACAGAAATACTAACAGACCACAAACTAGCCTCTCTCGGCGACGCATACACAAACCTCATTTACTCATTAGCTACATCAAACAGAAAAGGAGAACCCACAGGAGCAAAAGTCAAAGGAACATTACTTGCAGAGGCAATTAAAAAGTCAGGATTAAGAGATTATTTGCCTTCTAGAATGACACGCCACACAATGGCAGATGCCGCCGAAGCATTGATAGTCTACGCTTGGCTTAACAACTATATAACTTTGGAAGAAACTATTACAACAATAGAAAGAATTAATGACCCAGTTGAGGGCTTCAGCCAATTACTCACAAAAATAAAGAGCAGAATCAAGTTTTCCTTTTAAGAGCTTGTTGCAATTCCTTGCTAAATTCCTTATTCAGCAAATGTATTTTTTCTATAGCCTCCAGCAAAGCTTCTTCAGGCTTAACATCACCTTTTGTGCGAACATAAATTATAGAGCTTGAGGCTAGCGGATGTGGAACGTCATAACCCGCTAAATCTACGTTTTCACTTTCTACAAGCCTTTTCTGCAGAAGATTACAAACAGTATGACCTATGCCTTCAACTTCTATTTTGAGTTCGTTTTTAGTTCTTTTTAGCATTTCAACTTTCATTATTATCCCTTTTCACAATATTACAGCATTCCCTTTCCATAATCTAATGCGATTTTACGTTTTTCAATCTTTCCACATCTTGGGCAATGCATATTTTGTCGCTTTAATTCCAATGCATAACCACAATTTGAACAAAACGCATAAACAACGCCCAAGTTTTTATCGTTGGTTGTCAAATGATAAACTTGATTCATCTCGCTGATCACTTTAGCTCTTACAATATCACTAGGCTTGCAAACATTGAACATTGTTTCAACGTAACTTGGTTGCACATCAGAAATATGGAGAACCCCGGAGAAAACTCCTGAAAGCATTTTATTGCCTATTTTAAAGATTCGCACGCTCGCATTTTCAGTTTGAACATGTGAAACTTGACCCAAAACTGTGCTTCCAACTTTGGGAATTTTCGCTTCAAGAATTAAAGGGCGAACTGAAACCCGCTTATTCAAGAGATCAAATAAAACTTGTCCAACAACACCAGAATAGATTATTCCTTCTCTAACATATGTCCCTGTATTAGGAACAAACTCTTCAATTACACCCAGACGTTCGCCTGGCAACACAAATTGACTTTTTCGTTGAGACCATTCAGAGGATTGAGCACTCATACAAATTCCCTTTTTTATTCATGCAATATAGCAAACTTTCATTTAAAGGAGTAACTGTACTTTCGTAAACACCTCAATAAACCTTTTCGTTCACTCTCTTCTTTCTATTTTTTATGATAAATAAATCGACTGCAAACTTGTGTTTCTTTTTTCTATGAAAACTGAACATGTATGGAATCGTCATGACCATTGCATAGACTGCTTTAATTTCTCCGCCACGCATCTCAATAAACTTTTTCAGAAAAGAATTGGGAGTAACTTGAGCCACACCAGTTTTGCTTGCCATTAGTTTTCTCATAAAAGACTTATCCATTCTTGGATGTTTGTGAAGCGAATAGACAACCTTGCCTATTTCTAAGGCTTTATCCAGAAATTTTCGATCAGCTTCTCGCTTTTGCACACCAAAGGGCGGATTCTGTAGAACAGTATCAAAATTTCCACGAATAGTATCTATATCTCCAGCAATCAATTCCACTTTTCCTTCTAAACACATTCGTACTGAATTTTCTAAAGCAACTTTCACAGCAACTTTATCAATGTCCACACCAATCACTTGTTTCGCACCTAGAACCGCAGCCCCAATAGCAAGTCTTCCAGTACCACATCCCAAATCTACAACTCTTTTTTCAATAATGTCATTATTTATATAGGCTGCAATGTGAAGCATCGTTGCAGCGACATCGGCGGCAATTGTATATTGCTCAAGGCTTGATTTAGGGGAAGGATGCGGTGCAATCTGCGAAAGCAGCATTTCTAACTCTAGTTTTCGAAAAAGCCTTTTCTGCATAAATCTTCCCAAGATAATTCTCCAACAACCACTAAAGCCTCGTTAATCGTCAGCACTGGCTTTGAGAATTTTGAAGCATCGTCAAGAGATATTCTTGGGCAAGCAGTATTTACGTAAGCATCTACTGTGGGAAATTCCATGAGTGCCTCTGGAGTAATTTCTCTAACAACAAAAAGATAGACGACCTTCTCATTATCTTCAAGTTTCTCTTTCACGCTCAAAGCTTCCTCGAGTCTCTTCTGTCCTTGCTTTAATCCAATCAAAACTCCGAAAGTTCTAGCCTTGTTAGCTTCTTCTACACTTGCCCACCTTTGCTTAATGATTTTCTCTGCCTCTTTATCTATCGAATACGCTCTACCTTCGTAGGGATCTGCAACCATAACGGGTTTAGAAGTAGAAAGCGCAACGCCCAAAGCATGAAAGCGTCCACCCCCAAGGAAAAGGAAAGCTTCAACATCTTTCGCTATTGATTTAGCATTGCTATAATCACATCCGATCACTTGCCCAGGATAATTTAAGCGTCCAGCATCACCTATAACAACTGTTTTTCCAGCGCGAAGTAGAATTTCTCTAACGCTATCGAGAGTTTGCACATGCTGAATTGTTGTGGTCAAACCTATTTTTTGCCAATTTCCCAACATGGGCAAAGCTTCATCAATCGCCTCATTCACGCTCACTGTTGATCTGGCTTCAACATATATTGTGGGAACCCGTTCATACTTTATCAGTTTGGAATGCCCATAATGGATGATTAAGTCCACATCTAAACTTTCAGCCTCTGCAGTTGCTAAATCACAGGCACCATAGCAAGGATCCGCCGAAATAAAGGGCAATGCTCCAAGTTTCTCGATAATTTTTGCTATACGTGAAGCTTCTGGCTTTAAGCCTTCGGGAAACTGGATTAAAACACGCTTGGCATTTAACCTAATTATTTCCTGTCTCACTCTCTCTTCTTCAAAATCATATCTTTTCAAATTATCACATCCAAAAAGGGTATGAATAAAGGATAGAAAACACTGATAGTTATTCAGTTGTTTCGCTTTAGCGAGGTGTCCATTCCCAATCTTCTTTGGGTTTCGAAACAGAATGCCCAAAAGCCCTTGCACGTTGTTCAGCAAGTTGTTCTAGGATAATTTTCTGTTCTATGCTGGCAACAAGCTTTTTGGTTGCCACAACTGCATCTGCGTTTACTGAAATGCTGTCAATGCCTACTCTTACAAGAAATTCTGCGAAGTCTGGCAGATTTGATGGACCTTCTCCGCAAATGGAGACTGTGCATCCATTCTCATGCGCTACTCTGATTAAGTGGGCAATTATTCTTTTCACCGCTGGGTCTCTCTCATCAAAGTATCCCATCTGTCCTAGACGTTCAGAATCTCTGTCAATCATGAGTATGCCTTGGGTCATGTCGTTTGATCCTATGGAGAATCCGTCGCATAGTTTGGAAAATTCATCTGCAAGAATAGCAATAGAAGGCGTTTCAGCCATAAACCAAATTTTGAAGTCTCTGGATCTTTCTAAGCCTTCTTCTCGCATGATTTCAAGGCATCTCTTTGCTTCCCATATGGTGCGCACAACAGGAAGCATGATCCACACATTTTTGAGCCCCCATTCTTCGCGGCATTTCTTAATAGCTTGGCATTCGAGTTTGAAGGCTTTTTCATACCATTGACTTATGTAGCGGCTGCATCCTCTCCAGCCGAGCATCGGGTTAGCTTCGACAATTTCATATTTTTCGCCGCCTTTCAGTTCTCTGTATTCGTTGGTCTTGAAGTCACTGAAACGAACGACAACTGGGCGTGGTTGTATAGCTCTTGCAACTGTTGCTATTCCTTCTGCGAGTTTGTCAACAAATTTTTGTGATTGACCTGTTTCCACGAGATATAGTGGATGTTCTCCTATGTAGCTGGCTAAAATAAACTCGATGCGCATCAGTCCTATGCCCTCAAAAGGCAAATCTTTGTAATCTTCTATTTTTTCTGGAACGCCTAAATTCATGTATATTTTTGTTGCAGTTACTGGCACAGGTTGAATAACGTTTCCGCTTGTCACATTTTGTGGTGTAGAAACTCCTGTTGAGGAGGAAAGTTGTTCTGTTAATGTTGGCATTATACCTTCGTAGACAACGCCGCTCTTGGAATCAACTGTGTATTCTTTACCGCTGACCATAAACTTCGTGGCACTTTCTGTGCCTACGACGCAGGGTATTCCAAGTTCACGACTTACAATGGCTGCATGACATGTTACTCCGCCTTTATCTGTAACTATAGCGCCTGCAAGCTTCATGAAGGGTACATAATCTGGGTTAGTCATGTCTGTGACAAGGATGTCTCCTTTCTGCATGACTTTAGCAGCTTCTTGAGGATTCATCACAATTTTTGCTACACCAGTACCAAAACCTCTTTTTCCTGCCGCAATACCTTTGACAATGACTTTTAGCATTTCAGAAGGCTTCATTCTTTCAACCTCCATTTTAGGTGTAAGCGTAAGTTTTGTACTCCACACTGTTTCGGGTCTAGACTGAACTATGAAAACGTTAGCAGGAAAAGATAGGTCACTGTCAATTGCCCACTCAATATCTTGGGCTTTTCCATAATGTTGCTCAATATGTTTAGCTAAGTCTGCAAGTTTGATAGCTTCTTCATCACTTAGGCATGGTAGTTCCTGTTTTTCAGCGGGCACTTCGAGATGAATTGTTTTACCAGTTTCGGGGTCGCGGACATATTGTACTGTCTTTTTAGCTATGCGTTTCTCGATTATTTTTAGTGTGTTTTTGTCTACTATAAAGTCGTCTGGTGTGACAGCGCCAGACACCACAGCTTCGCCTAGACCATAATTGCCTTCAATAACCATTTGGTTTGGGTCTCCTGTTACAGGGTTTATGGTGAATATGACGCCCGCAGCCTTAGAATTAACCATTTTTTGAACCCCGACGCTTATGAGAACTTTCTCATGGGCGAAGCCTTTTTCTGTGCGATAAAAGATTGCGCGTGGAGTGAAGAGACTTGACCAGCATTTGACAGTTTTTTCCAGAACCTCGTCCTCTCCTTTAACGTTCAAATAGGTTTCTTGTTGTCCAGCGAAGGATGCGTCTGGTAAGTCTTCGGCTGTTGCACTTGATCTTACAGCGACAAAAACGTCTTTTAGACCAAGTTTATTGCATAATTCTTTGTAAGCAGATCTGATTGCGTTCTCGATATCTTTAGGCATAGATGTGGATTCGATTAGCTGACGGATTTTTATGGAGGCTACTTCATATTGTTTCGGGTCACTTGTATCTTTGACTGTTTCTCTTATAATTTCGTAAATTTTTTCGGCTATGTTTGTTTCTTCAATAAATTTTTTGTACGAGTAAGCGGTTATAGCGAAGCCTGGTGGGACTGGGATTCCAGCGTTTGTCATTTCACCTAGATTAGCGTTTTTTCCACCAACAGAGGGAATGTCGGTTTTTCTTAGGTTTTCGAACCATATTACTAGGTTTTCTTTCATTTCAGTCAACTGTTTCCACCTCTTCAACTTGTGCTTTTTCAATAACTATTTTACATGGGATTGGGAGTTTGGCTGATCCACGTTTCAGAGCTTCTTTGGCGATTTCGACACCGTCTGCGTTTACGTTGATTGTGATTATTGCTTGGTTGGGTTTCACGCGGGCTGCGGTTCCTATAGGTTTTCCGAAAGATTTGCGCATACCATCTTGGAGACGGTCTGCATGTGCGCCGAAAATCATTTTGTTTTCTCTAAGGATTGTGTGTGGGTATGGGTTTATTTGCAAGCGGTAGTTGTTTGTGAGTTTGTCCATTAGTGGACGGTTTGCAGCTATGCGCGCTGCTTCTAGGGCGTTGTGACGAATTTGCGCTGACTCTAATGCTATGAGTTTGGCTTCGTATTCGAATTTTGCTTTAGCATCTCCCATAGTGAATTTGGTTATTTTTGGTGGCGGGAAGCCTTTTACAAATTCGGTTCTTGTGTAAGATTGGCCTTTTACGGCTCTATAGTTTTTTGCGCGCATTGATTATCCCCTTTTGCATACCATAGGCTGATATTTAAACGATTTGTTGAGGGTGTGTTTTGATTAAAGTTATGAATTTTGAATTAGGTTCGAGAATTAGGATTTGTTGTTCACTTGTTTTTATGGTGGTAGTCGTTTGTTTTTTAGCCATGTTTTGGCGAGTTCGTCGTAGTTTGGGAAAACGTTTTTCAGTATTGGGATATACATTAGTGTTTCTTCTTCTGTTAGATATTGGAATTGGTATTCTCCCATATATGGTGAAGATTCACCTTCTCTTGTTACAATTTCCATGTGCATGAAAGGGTCTCCGCGTTTGATTGTTATTGGACATCGGTCGTTGCTTAGGTTTACGAGTTCTAGGGCAAGGCGTCCGATGAACCCACTGTGGACTTTTGCTGCGTTTAGGAAGCTTAAGCCCATGCGTCCGTATTTGCTTTTGGCTGTAAGGTGGGCTACATAGTTTGGTGGTATGAAGACTATTTCGTATGTAATGAGGTTCTTGTGTTCAAGATAGTGTAATGTTGTTTCTTCTTTGACTGTTAGGACGTAGCTATCTCCATCAAGAAGATTATAGTCGTATGGGTATATGCACCTATATTTTTCAATAAGCTCTTTTAGTTTGTCTTTGCCTAATACGCACATTTTTTAGAACCTCTTGTGATGCTTGCTTTTTTAGCATTAGTGAAGGTTTGTGTTTTTATATTTTGTGTGCACGCATGCAATGATTTGTAGCTCCTCTAATAGGAGCAAAACATGATTTTGGTTTGATGGTTGAAGAGATGGGTGTATAAGTCAATTGGATTTGTCATTTATTCGATTTATGAACATGTTGTTGTGGAAGATGATAAGTGAAGTCTTGGTACGATAAGTCAGTGAATATATTTTACATGGATTGGGAAAAGATTCAATCTACAAGGTTGTTGAGGTGGATTCTGATGTTCATTTGGAGCATAATAAGAAGGACAAGTTATTGTGATAGAGATTTAGAATGCTGGAAAGCGTGGCCGCATAAGGCAATGCTAGTTAATTCAGAACACTTGAACCTTTCCAATCAAAACCAAAAGAAATCACACAAATCGCACACTTGATACCCGCTATAATCCTTCACTTAACATATTCTTAGTTTAGTTTACTAAATAAACGAGAGATTAAGAAACACTAGAAGTTGAATCTATATATAGGGGAGGGCCTAGACACCAAGACCAGATAGCCTTTACCTTCAAACTATGCCATACTCACGCCTTATCTCGTCCAGCGTCTCCTTAGCCTTCCCATATTCACTAAACAATTTAGAAAGCCACTCACAAGGATAATCCGCACAAAAGCCACAATTACTCACACCCTTCGCCTTCCCACACTTCCTTATCTCACAAACACTACAATAACCAAAAACACGCGAATCATCACTTAAACAACCATCACAATTAATCTCATCAGCCCTATACTCACGTCTATACTGCCTAGTAAACATTTCAGCCACACGCCTCCTCTCAACATCATCATCCTTCAGCGTCGCCCACAAAACAGGACAATCAGAACAAATTATCCCACAATAACCAACTATCTTTCTCACCTAATCACCCAACCTAATCAATTA
>Ga0129301_1000526_pt1 | contig 21066 bp, 19 predicted proteins | sample ConPoolayeHmetaG_FD_94489 | JGI IMG/M metagenome (GOLD analysis project Ga0129301, IMG submission 94489) | Hot spring microbial mat communities from California, USA to study Microbial Dark Matter (Phase II) - Cone Pool mat layer H metaG ...
CTTTAAGTCTTTGATTTTGCAGGACTTATTTGATTTTTTTAGAAAGATAGGGGGTAGCCCCCTGGGTCGCCTTTCGGGTCTATTTTTTAACCTAATTCTCTGCCTAATCCAAAACCTAATTGAGAACCTAATTGTCACCCTAATCCTCTAACTAACTGAAAGGCTAATTGAAGAACTGATTCTCTAACTAATCCTCTGACTAATCCAAAGGTTAATTGAGGGGCTAATTCCCTGCCTAATTCCGGGTCTAATTAAGAATCTAATTCCGAGTCTAATTGAAAGGCTAATTTTCTCTGGGAGAATCTTTTTATCTCTTTAATGGGTATTGAGACTGGGCAAAAATCATTAAACCACGAAAACAGGAAAAAGAATATGGGACGCCGATTTGGAATTTAACCACAGATTAACCCAGATGAACCCAGAAAAGACCATAAGAATGATTCGAATGAAATGCGTGAATTTCGTGAATAAAAACTGTTTTATCGGTGTGGGCGCAAACACCTGTGATTTTTCTCTCTTTTTATTTTTTCTTTTATCCGTGGCTAATAATTTTTTCTGCCATCAGACCTTTTTCAAAAGCCACTCATTTGACATCTCGGAAAAATAGTTTATAATTAGGAATGAGATTATCGGTAATTGGCACTGGTTATGTTGGATTGACCGCCGCGGCCTGTTTTGCCAAGATTGGGCATCAGGTAATTGGTGTGGATAACGACCCCAAAAAGATTTCGCTCTTAAAAGAAGGCAAAATTCCGATTTACGAACCAAAATTAGAGGATATCGTCAAGGAGGAGATGGCAAAAGGCCGTCTAGCCTTTACCACGGAGATTGCCGAAGGTGTAAAGAACTCCCAGATTGTCTTTATTGCGGTTGGCACCCCACCCAAAGAGACCGGTGAACCCGACCTCTCCGCGGTCGAAAATGTCGCCCGCCAAATCGGGGAGAATATGGTAGATTATCTGCTCATCGTGGAGAAAAGCACCGTCCCAGTAAAGACCGGAGAATGGATAAAGAGGACAATTGAGAGGTATAATAAGAAAAAAATCCCCTTTGATGTCGCCTCTAATCCTGAGTTCTTACGAGAGGGAAGGGCGGTTGATGACTTTCTCTCCCCGGACCGGATTGTTATCGGTTGCGAAACAACCCGGGCAAAGGAATTACTCTTAGAGGTCTATAAACCCCTCAATAGTAAGATACTGGTAACCAATTTAGAGAGCGCCGAATTAATTAAGCATGCCTCTAATGCCTTTTTGGCAATGAAAATTTCATTTATCAATGCCGTGGCGATTGTTTGTGAAGCGGTCAAGGCGAATATTAAGGAGGTAGCGGATGGTGTCGGGTTGGATAAGAGAATCGGCCGGGATTTCTTAGATGCCGGGATTGGCTACGGCGGCTTCTGCTTCCCCAAGGACTTGGATGCCTTTATAAAAATCTCGGAGGAGTTGGGTTATGACTTTCGGTTGCTTAAGGTAGTGAGAGAGATTAATAATGAGATGCGGGAGCGACTGATAAAAAAGGCTAAGGAAGTCTTATGGAATCTACGGGACAAGAAGATTGGGGTCTTAGGGCTTTCCTTTAAGCCCGATACCGATGATATGCGCTTCGCGCCGTCAATTGATATAATATCCCGCCTAATAGCCGAGGGGGCAAAGGTCTTGGCTTATGACCCGAAGGCGATGGAGAAGGCAAGAGAGGTCTTGCCCGGTATCAATTATTGCCAATCACCTTATGAGGTATGTCAGGATGCGGATTGTTTGCTTATTTTGACCGAGTGGGAAGAATTTAAGCATTTAGACCTGAAAAGGGTTAAGGCGCTACTAAAATTGCCGGTAATTATTGACGGGCGAAATATCTTTGACCCGAAGGTAATGGCGAAACTCGGTTTTATCTATCGGGGTGTTGGATGGGGCTATTGAATAAAAGATGATTACGGCGATAACGAACCACGGATGGACGCAGATGAAAAACATCGGCGATTATAAAGACTTCTAATGAAGATTCTTTTAACCGGCGGTGCGGGCTTTCTTGGTTCTCATTTAGCCGAGGCCTTACTTTTGCGCGGGGATAGGGTGATATGTGTTGATAATCTATTAACCGGACGAAGGGAAAATGTTGCTCATCTGGTTAGTAACAAGAATTTCCAGTTCATTTTCGGTGATGTCGCAGAAGGCTTCACTTATGACGGGGATTTAGATGCTATTCTTCACTTCGCCTCCCCGGCCAGTCCCAAGGACTATTTCTCTTATCCAATTGAGACGATGCGGGTCGGGTCTTTGGGTACTTATCACCTCTTAGAACTGGCAAGAAAGAAGTCCTGTCTATTTTATTTGGCGTCAACCTCTGAGGTCTACGGTGACCCACTCTCTCATCCGCAGAAAGAAGATTACTGGGGGAATGTGAACCCAATCGGTAAAAGGTCGGTCTATGATGAGGCAAAGAGATTCGCCGAGGCCCTCACGATGGCTTATCACCGGCTATATCAACTCCCAATAAGAATCGCCCGCATTTTTAATACCTATGGCCCAAGGATGAAGATTGATGATGGTCGGGTTGTTCCCAATTTAATCGCTCAGGCATTAAGAGATGAGCCTTTGACCATTTATGGTGACGGCCGCCAGACCCGGAGTTTCTGTTTTATTAGCGATATGATAGAAGGGCTTTTGAAACTATTGGATACGGAAATCTTTGAACCAATAAATTTAGGGAATCCGGAAGAATTTACAATCTTGGAATTTGCCAATTTAGTTTTAGAACTGACCGGAAAGAAATTGCCGCTAATCCATCGGCCTCCATATCCGGATGACCCGGAAAGACGGAGGCCGGATATAACGAAAGCCGAAGGCATCCTGGGCTGGCGACCGCAGGTCGGACTTAAAGAAGGCTTAAAAATTACCATTGAATGGTTTAAGAGAGAGGTGGAGAGACAATGAAAAAAGATAACCCAATTAAGATTGGCGTGATTGGTTTAGGTCACTGGGGTAAAAATATCCTACGGAATCTTGTTCATCTGAATTGTGTGGGCGCCGCCTGTGATTCTAATCCAGAGATTATAAAAGAGCGGAGAAAGGAATTCCCCCAGATAAATTACACCCAATCTTTTGAAGCGATAATAAGAAATCCCGAAATCCAGGCGGTAGCGATTGCTACCCCTTCGGCCACCCATCACCAATTAGTAAAGGCGGCAATAATTGCCGACAAGGATGTCTTCGTTGAGAAACCACTGGCCCTAAACTTTCCGGATGGTAAGGAACTGGTTGAGTTGGCCAAAGAAAGGAAAAAGATTTTAATGGTCGGTCATATTTTACAATACCACCCAGCGGTGCGGAAATTAAAAGAGTTAATTGAGAAGGGTGAGTTAGGGAAGATTCAATACATCTATTCCAACCGACTCAATATCGGAAGACTGAGGGTTGAGGAGAATATCTTATGGAGTTTTGCCCCTCACGATATCTCGGTGATTTTGATGCTGATTGGTGACCAGCCAATAGCGGTAAGTGGTGTTGGCGCTGCCTACCTAAATGAAGGAATCTATGATGTTACCTTAACCACCCTGGAATTTAAGAATAAGGTGAAGGCCCATATCTTTGTCAGTTGGCTTCATCCATTTAAGGAGCAGAAATTAGTTATCGTTGGCTCCAAGGCGATGGCGGTCTTTGATGACCTGACAAAAGAGAAACTCTTTGTCTATCCGCACCGAATTGAGTGGGAAAAGGGGAAGATACCGGTTGCCCATAAAGCCGAGTATTATTGTGTGCCGATAGAAGAAGGTGAACCGTTACAAGAAGAGATGAGACATTTTATTCAATGTATTCAAGAAAGGAAGTCACCAATTACCGACGGTGAAGAGGGACTGGCGGTCTTAAAGGTATTAGAAGAGGCCGAGAAGGCGATTCACCATAGAGGTCTTTCCGTCGTCATCCCAGGCGAACCGGGCTACTTTATCCATCCAAGTTCCGTAGTTGACGAAGATGTTGTGATTGGCGCCGGGACAAAAATCTGGCACTTTTCTCACATCCTAAAAAATACCCAGATTGGTCGGAATTGCATCATCGGGCAGAATGTAATGATTGGTCCGGATGTAAAGATTGGCGACCGCTGTAAGATACAAAATAATGTCTCAATTTATAAGGGGGTGACCTTAGAAGAGGAGGTATTCTGTGGTCCGAGTTGCGTCTTCACTAATGTCTATAACCCAAGGGCGTTTATTGAACGGAAGGATGAATTTCTGCCGACCATCGTTAAGAAAGGGGCAACGATTGGTGCCAATGCGACAATCGTCTGTGGGGTAACGATTGGCCGTTATTCAATGGTTGGGGCCGGGGCGGTGGTAAAATCAGATGTCCCGGATTATGCGGTCGTGGTCGGGGTTCCAGCCCGGCAAGTCGGATGGGCTTGTCAATGCGGTGTCTCTTTGAAAAAATGGACGAAGGATAACCAGGCTCTCTGTGCCGATTGTGGTCGGCGATATCAATTAAAAGACAACAAACTACAAATCTTGGAGGAAGGGTTATGAAACAAATCCCGATGCTTGATTTACGGCGGGAATATGAATATATGAAGGGAGATATTGATACGGCAATTAGCCGATGCTTAGAACACCAGCAGTGGATACTCGGTCCGGAGGTGAAGGAATTAGAGAAGAAGGTTGCTCAATATCTGAAGATAAGACACAGCATTGGTGTATCATCAGGGACCGATGCCTTAGTTCTTGCCTTGCGCGCCTTGGCAATAAAGATTAAAGGAAGGGAATATTTCAATGAGACCGATGAGATAATTACCACCCCTTTTACCTTTACCGCGACCGGCGATGCTATCCTACGGGTTCGGGCAACACCGGTCTTCGTTGATATTGATGCCCAGACTTATAACATTGACCCAAATAAAATCCGAGACTATTTGGTGTCGTCAGGCGATAGGGTGGTGGGCATCATTCCGGTTCACCTTTATGGTCAGTCTTGTGATATGGAAAAAATAATGGCGCTTGCCCAAAAATATAATTTATTTGTTGTTGAAGATGTAGCTCAGGCCTTTGGCGGTCGGTGGCAGAATCATTACCTTGGTTCAATCGGCACGACCGGGGCCTTCAGTTTCTTTCCCTCCAAGAATCTCGGTGGCTTTGGCGATGGTGGGATGGTTGTGACTAACGATGACGAGATTGCGGAACTGGTCAGTATGCTTTTGAAACATGGCGGGAAGGATAAATATAATGTTGACCATATTGGTTATAATGCCCGACTGGACACCCTGCAGGCGGCGGTTCTTTTGGCAAAGTTTAAATACATTGAGGAATTTAACGAAAGGCGGCGGAAAGTTGCCCAATTTTATAATCGGCAACTCTCATCGCTTTCGGGCATCAGATTGCCCCAAACGTTGCCTAATGCCTACCATGTCTACCATCAATACACAATAAGGGTATTGAATGGAAAAAGGGATGAACTCCAGAGATACCTGAAAGAGAACGGGATAAGCACAATGGTCTATTACCCTTTGTCTTTGTCTAAGATGAAGGTATTTAAGGATAAGATGAAAGAAGGAGGCGACCTAAAAGAAGCCGAGCGGGCAACGGCCGAGGTTTTGAGTATCCCGATTGAACCACTGGCTAAGGAAGAAGACCTTTTCCTAATTGTTAAGAGTATCAGAGAGTTCTTTAAGTCAAATTAAGGGGAGGTGATAATGAAGGATTTAGCCAAGATGAAAGTCTTAGTTACGGGTGGTGCCGGCTTTGTTGGCTCCAATTTAGTAGAAAGACTTATTGAAAAAGGCACAAAGGTTTTTGTGCTTGATGACCTTTTTACCGGCAAGGAAGAAAATCTACCGCAATCCAATTTGGTGGAATTTGTTAAAGGTAGTGTCTGCGATGAAGACCTGGTGAGAAAACTGGTCAAAGAGGTCGACTTGGTATTTCATCTGGCGGCACGAAATATCATCATCTCAACCAAGGATCCAAAGCAGGACTTTGCAGTAAATATTGGTGGCACACTAAATATTCTCTTGGCGGCCAAAGAGAAGGGGACAAAGGTTGTTTATACCTCCTCCACTTCAATCTACGGTAATCCGCGCTACCTGCCAATCAATGAGGATGACGGGATTAATCCATTTACTCCCTATGCGACAAGTAAATTAGCGGGTGAGAACTATTGCTTTGCCTTCTACGAGACTTATGGCTTACCAACCGCGGTTGTGAGATATTCTAATATCTATGGAGCCAAGCAATCACCGGACAATCCTTATTGTGGGGTCGTGGCCAAGTTTTTTGATGCGGTAATGAAAGGTAAGCCGCCATCAATTCATGGGGATGGTGAACAGACCCGAGATTTTACCTATGTCAGTGATGCGGTTGAGGCAACAATCTTAGCTGGGATATCGGATAAAAGTGATGGTCGGGTTTATAATGTAAGTACCGGTATTGAGTGCACCATTAATCAGTTGGCCTGGAAGATAATTAAACTTTATCAAGCAGACTTAAAACCCGTTTATATTGACCGCCGGGATATTGATAATATCCGAAGAAGGGTATGTAACATTGAGCGCATCCGGAAAGAGTTGCGGTGGATTCCGAAAATTACCTTAGACCAAGGGTTATTGCTGACGAAAGAATGGCTGGAAAAGAGAAGGTCTTAATTTTGGTTCCGGTCTGGAATGAAGAAGTTAAAGTGGGGAAGGTAATTGATGACCTGAGACAAAATATTACCGCCGACATCTTAGTTGTCGATGACGGTTCGTGTGACAAAACTTCGGAAATTGCTCAAAATAAAAGATGTGTGGTGATAAGACATCCGGTCAATTTAGGCATCGGGGCCGCCATCCGCACCGGGATTAAATATGCAATGGCGAACGATTACGAAATCATAGTCATTGTCTCCGGTTCCGGAAAGACGCCGGCGGTATCTATCCCTAATTTACTAAACCCAATTCTCAAAGAAGGCTACGACTTCATTCAGGGTTCCCGTTATCTGGCCGGGGCGCCAAGACTCCCGATGCCACTCCATCGGTCATTTGGGACAAGATTATATTCCCTAATCTTTTCCCTCTTTCTTTCTCGGAAGATAACCGATGGCACCTCGGGCTTTCGGGCGATACGGGTGGCAATGCTTAAGGACCGAAGATTTTTACTTGACCAACCGTGGTTAAACCGCTACGAATTGGAACCCTATCTCTACTATAAAAGTGTTCGTTTGGGTTATAAAGTGAAAGAGGTTCCGGTAATAATTAGTTATCCGAAAAGGAACTACACAAAGATGCGAGCCTTCATTGATTGGTGGAAAATCTCCCGCCCACTCTTTTTTCTGAAATTGGGCTTAAAGCGATGAAAAAGAAGTCCAAACCAGCACCACCGTCTAAATCAAAGATTACCCTAAAACCAAATCAAATAATTTTCTTAATTCTTTTGCTTCATCTCATCATCTCCCTTTTACTTTTTGACCCGAAGTTAAATACGGCGGGGGACAATGTTGAGTATTTAATCTTGAGCCGTTCGTTTATCAATTATCATAGTTTTAAGACACTCTATCTACCCGAGGAACCGGAATCATTTTTAGAAAACATCGGCTTCCCTTTGCTCTTAGCTGGCATCAGCCGCTTATTTGGCGAGAATATCATTGTCTTAAAAATATTTGTTATCCTCCTCACCGTTGGTGCGCTTTTTTTTATCTATCTCTCTTTTTTGGAAAAAAGAGATACTTCTCTGCCATTTTTAATCATTGGTATCTTGGCGATTTCCCCGGATATCTTTGATTCCTCCCGCTGCCTTTTCACCGAGATGCCATTTTTGTTGTTTCTCTTTGCTGGGCTTTATTTTGCCGAGATTGCCTTCACTACTCAGCGCCTTTACTATTTGCCAATCAGCGCTGCCTTCACTTGTGCCTCCTGTTATATTCGTTCTCAGGGATTTATCTTAGTCGGGGCGATTTTGTTTTCCCTGCTTTTAAGACGCAACCTGAAAAAATTTCTTATTCTCTTCCTTATAACAATAATCTTTCTTTTGCCGTTCTTTATCCGGGTCAAACATCTGTCAAAAGTTAAGACCGAGGAACCGGGGAGAATCGGCACTTTTTTATTAAAAGACCCCTACAATTTGGCATCGGGGCGGATTGGCTTTGGTGATTTCCTAAATCGGGTCGCCCAGAATACCCGAATCTATTTCCTTGGACTATTGTCTTCCCTCTTTTTTCCTTCCTTCCATTCGTTTGTTTATTACCATTCGGCTTTTGTCCATCTTTTCAATCTCATTATTCTCGGTCTTCTTTTCTGGGGTTTTGTTAAGCTCAGAAAAAGGGTTTCGTCAATAAAAATCGTCTTTTTAATTTTTTACATCGCCTTAATTCTCATCTGGCCTGAGGTTTGGAGTTCTTCCCGATTTCTCTTGCCAATTTTCCCATTTCTCTTATTTTTCTTTCTTTCGCCTTTTTTCTCCGCCGAAAAGAAGTCTTCTTTTTGGGGAGTGATTATCACTAGTCTGGTTTTTCTCTCACAAATCATTACCCTAATACCTAAAATCTCTAATAATCTCGGGATGCTTTCCCATTATTTTAAGGGCGATAAATTAGCTGGTTATTCATCGGATTGGCGGAACTATATCTTAGCCGCCATGTGGCTTAAAGAAAATACACCGCCGGCGGCTCGGGTCTTAGCCCGCAAGCCGCAAATCTGTTATTATATCTCCCAGCGAAAGAGTCTACTTTATCCCCTTACCCCCAATAGTGAAGAGATATTGAAATTCATCAAAGATAAAAATATTGACTACATACTCCTTGATAATTTCTTTTGGACGAGGACTACTCCCCGGTATCTTATCCCGGCTTTAAGATTAAAGCCGGAGAAATTTAAGCCGATACACTTGCTTCCAGGACCGGACACTTATATCTTAGAGGTAGTGAAAGATACATCGGCAATTTATCCTTGACCCAACCGAGAGGATGATGCAACCAATCCCGCACTGCCTTTCAATTGTTGTGCCGGTCTATAACGAATCCGCAACCCTGGAGATAATTTTATCGGCAATTGAAAAGGTGCCAGTGAATAAAGAGATAATCATTGTTGACGACTCCTCTACGGATGGAACAAAAGAAAAATTAAAGACCTTAGAGAAAAAAGCCGGGGTGAAGGTTTTATATCACAATAAAAATATGGGAAAAGGGAGTGCCATCCGTACCGGTATTGCTCAGGCAAAAGGTGATTTGGTTGTAATTCAAGATGCCGACTTAGAATATGACCCTCAGGACTACTTAAAGATGATAAAATTATTTAAAAATAAAGATGTCTTAGCGGTTTATGGTTCAAGATTTAAGGGGAAGGGAAGTTTTCTATTAAAAAGCCGGCTGGCGAATATATTTTTAAGTTTTTTAACCTCACTACTTTTTAATAAAAGAATAACCGATATGGAGACCTGTTATAAAATGGTGCGGCGGGATATTCTTTTAAGTTTAGACTTAAAAGCGAAACGGTTTGAGATTGAGCCAGAAATAACCGCCAAGTTATTAAAGAAGGGGATAAAGATTTATGAGGTCCCGATTCGCTATTCCGGAAGGAAAGAGGGTAAGAAGATAAAGGCGAAGGACGGTTTCGTTGCCCTCTATACCCTCTTCCGCTGGCGCCTGAAATAAATCTCCTTAAATCACAATACCGGGCTCCCCGGTTTTACATCCTTATCGGTCACCAAAACTGAGATGATATCGCCATCCTCAGCCGCCAGTATCATTCCGTATGATTCAACTCCTCTTATCTTCGCCTTTTTCAAGTTCGCCACCAGGCAGACATTTTTACCAATCAGTTCTTCTGGCTGATAGTTACTCCCAATTCCGGCAACCACCTGTCGCAGTTCGCTCCCTAAATTCACTTCTAATTTTAGGAGTTTATCGGAACCAGCCACTTTTTCACAGTTTATTATTCGCCCGATTCTTAGGTCTAGCTTCTTAAATTCTTCAATTGATATCTCCACAATCCCTCCTTCTTCTTTGACACTTTCTTTTGGGACAACTTCTCCTTTTAATCTTTTTAGTTCCAATTCTATCTTTTCATCGGGGATTTTGGAGAAAAGGATTTCTATATCCCCGAGTTGGGGTCTTGTCTTCAAAAATTCTTCTCCCGCTACCCAATCCCATCCCCATTCTTTTAAGTTGAGCATCTTTCTAATCTTTTCACTGGTAAAGGGAAGATAGGGACGGAGAAGGACTTCACAAGCCTCAATCAGTTTTAGGCAGTGAAAAATCGTCTTCTGGCATTCTTCTTTATTCGTCTTTAAGGTTAGCCAAGGTTGATTTTTGTCAAAGTAGCGATTGCCAAAACCCGGTATCTTCATCAGTTCCTTTAAGGCGTCCCGAATTTGAAAATCTTCTAACCGTCGCTCGGCATTCCTTTTGGTTTCTTGGATTTTATCTAAGACCTCTTGGTCAAATTCCCTTATCCTGGGAATTTCGGAGAGGTTCTTTTTAATAAAGAGTAAAACCCGATTAACGAAGTTGCCGTAAATATCGGCCAATTCGTTATTATTCTTTATCTGGAACTCCTTATAAGTAAAGTCAACATCCCGACTCTCCGGTAGATTATTGGCTAAGGCATATCTTAATGGGTCGGGAGGAAATTCTTTCAAATATTCCGGAAGCCAGATTGCCCAATTCTCGGAGGTAGAAATTTTTCTTCCTTCTAAATTGAGGAATTCATTCGCCGGAATTTCGGCTGGTAGGATGAAATCACCGTGTGCCAAAAGCATCGCCGGCCAGACAATGGCATGAAATACGATATTATCCTTACCAATGAAATGGATAAGTTTCGTATCCGCTGATAACCAGTATTCCTTCCATAAATCTTTCTTTCCGATTCTTTCCGCCCATTCAATCGTTGAGGAGATATAACCAATCGGGGCATCAAACCAGACATATAAAACTTTATCCTTCGCCTCCGCCAATGGAACCTTAACCCCCCAGGGTAAATCTCGGGTAATTGCCCGGTCCTCTAACCCGACCTTAAACCAACCCTCACAGAATCGCTTAACATTTTCCTTCCAGTTTTTCTTCTCCTTTAGCCATTCGGCTAAACTCTTTTGAAAACGGGAAAGGGCAAAGAAATAGTGCGTCGTTTCTCGGGCTTCGGGCGGTGCCCCGCAGATTTTGCACCTCGGTTCTAAAAGCATAAAGGGTTCCAACCATCTTCCACACTCCTCACATTGGTCACCTCTTGCCTTTTGATTATTACAGTAAGGGCAAGTCCCTTCAATATATCTATCGGCTAAGAAGATTTGGCAATTAGGACAGAAGAACTGCCTTATCTCTTTGGGATAGATATAACCCTTCTCGTAAATCTTTAAGAAGAAATCCTGGGAGGTCTTATGATGTAAAGGAAGTGATGTGCGGGAGAAATTATCAAACTGAATCCCAAACTTCTCAAAAGAATCCTTTATCCGCTGGTGATAGAAATCAACAATTTCCTGCGGACTTTTCTTCTCCTTATCCGCCAAAAGGGTTATCGGAACACCATGCTCATCGGTGCCACCGATGTGGATAATATCCCTTCCTTTTGACCGTTGATAGCGGTAATAGATATCCGCCGGCAGATAACACCCGGCTAAATGGCCAAGATGGATATCACCGTTGGCATAAGGCAGAGCGGTTGTTACCAGTATGCGCATAGGTGGATTATAAGAAAAAATCACCCGATGTCAACTTTTTCATTGCCCCAAAAAGAAGGGTAGTGGCTATTGACATCAGCAAAATTATTGTTATCATACCTTATGGCAACTATTTTATCCCTTTTCCTTTTCAGTCAGTTGTATTTTATTGATGTTCCACGGCCAGCCATTTTAGGACACGGTGAATATCTGATAAACTTTCGTCTTCAAGGTAGTGGCGGTATCTTGGCTCACTTCGGAGTTGGCATCTTTGACCGAATTAACTTGGGTATGTCCTGGGGTGGCGATAGCGTCTTGGGAACCGGGAGGCCAAATTTCTACCCCAAAGACCGACCGGAGTTTCAGGTAAAACTGAAAATTCTGAGCGAAGAGGAATCAGTCCTTCCCGATTTAACCTTGGGTTTTGATTCCCAGGGATTTGGCAACCCGGAAAATACCGATTACCAGTTTAAGCGCCGGATGTTCTATTTGGCAACCGGTAAGTCAATTGAGGCAATAAGGAGTTATCTCTCTCTGGGGATTAACTACAATCGGGGAATCAATTTCTCTATCGCCGGCAGCCAGACTTTATCTGAGGCCTTAGAATTTCTCTTAGAGTATGACCTCGCCTTAAATGATAAAAATGACAAAAATCGCGGATTTTTGAATTGCGGTATCAACTGGGGAGTTGGGGAAGGTGCTAATCTTCTCTTTGGGTTGAAAGATATTTTTAAGAATAAGGAGGAGACCAATTTGAGCCGAATCATAAACCTAAGTTTTCAGCAATCTTTCTGAAAATAAAAACCCCCGGGACGATAGACGAATTGATAAATCGGTATACCCGGTAGTTAAACCGAGGCAAAGGGATTGGGGAAAAGATGAAAATTAAGGTGATGGGCGAGGAATTGCCTAACGACATTCTTCTCCTTTTCTCCCAACTCTATTTTCCCGATTTTTGTCTGAGGTAGGAAAAGGAGGTTCTTTAATCCTTCAACCTCACTTGGTTCAAAGTTAATCACTTCTCCAGCACGGCAGGCTTCGCAAAGAAAGCCACCGCGCGCCACGGCGAAGAAGAAGCGGTCTGGTCTTTTGTGGCATTTAACACAGGTGATAAAATTCGGCTTATAACCTAAAAGTGTTGCCGCCTTAATCAGAAAAGAATAGATAAGGTTTTCCTTTCCTTCTTTTGTCAAACGATAAAAAGTTGATAGGAAAAGTTGATAGAGAGAGGTTTGGGGAACTTCTTTCGGCAGGCAATTCAAGATGAATTCCGCCAGAAGGGACGCGAAATAGAACCTCTCCGGCTCCTCCCGGAGTATCCGGAAATCATAAAGAAGTGTTGCATTAGCGAGGAGGTAATATTCTCTTCCCTCCCGGTAATAAAATATGACCTCACTAAAAGTAAAAGGCTCAAGGCTACCGCCAAGATTTCTCTTAGGGTCAAAAGCCCCTTTGGCTAAAAGTTCTAATTTGCCATAATCCTTAGAGAAGATGGTAACTATCTTACTGGTATCGCGGAAATATTCCCGCTTTATTATTATCCCTTCCGTTTTCGTTATGACCGACATCTTTGTCTTAGATATTCATCAAATCTCGCTTCTAATTTCACCAACAATTTCTTCTAAGATGTCTTCCAGGGTCAATATACCAATTACCTTATCGTTCTTATCTTTTACTACGGCCAGGTGAGTAGTCTTATCCTTTCCCCGTCGCATCTCAGAAAAGACCTCCCTTAATTTTTTATCCTCGGAGACAAAGTAAGGGGGTCTTATTTTATAATCCGGGGAGAATAAGAAGTCTTTGGCATGAACTACGCCGATGATATTATCCTTCCGCTCTTGATAAACGGGATAACGCGAATAGCCTGATTCCCTTAAAATATGATAGATGACTTCGGGTGGCGAGTCACTTTTTATCGCTACGGTAAATTTTAGGGGTATCATCACATCCTTAACCTTAATCTGAGAAAACTCTAATACCGCCTTGGCAATCCTTTCGGAACGTTCTTTCCCGAATAAAAGCAAAAGGTCCTGGCGGGTTAACTTAAATTCTCGCCGCCTCTCTTTGACCAACGGAGAGATGAGCCTCTGGACAAAAAAGGCAAAGGGTGAGAAGACTTGATTGAAAAACCGAATAAAAGGATAGAGATATTCATACCATAACTCCGGATATTGTTTGGCAATCGCCTTGGGGAGAAATTCACCGAAAAGGAGAGAAAGGGCTGTGGTAAAAAAGAGAGCGAAAAAGACAAATTTCTTTCCCAAGGTGGCAACAAAAAAGTAGGATAAAGAGAACGAGGCCAAGACGACAAAGATATTAGTGCCAATTAAGGTAGTCAGAATGCCTTTCTCCCTTTTTTCCAATAAGGCGAGTTTCTTCTTCCCTTGCAAAAGAATCCGCATCCAATTCGCGCGCATAATTGCCGTCTCACTCCCGGAAAATATACCTTGCAGAAAAATTGCCATTATCCCAAAAAGGAGTGCCATTATAAGATGCGCAGCAAAACTCTTTCCACCCGCCGCTCAACCACCTTCAGCACCTTAATATAAATATTCCGGTAATGGAACTCATCGTCATCTTGGGGCAGGCGCCTCAGGTGATGGGCAATAAAACCAGAGAGCCGCTCTTCTTTAACATCAAAAAAGGCATCGTTGGTTAACCGGTTTAAGGTATTTAGGTCAATCTCTCCGGAAACGAGATAGGTCTTTTCATCAACGATTGTCCAGGGTTCTTCTTCTAATAAGTCATATTCATCTCTGATCTCCCCAAAAAGCGCTTCTAAAATATCCTCCAGGGTCACAAGTCCACAACACTCACCAAACTCATCAACGACGATGGCCAGATGGCTCTCTTTTTTACGAAGGAAATCAAGGGCTAAAGAAAGGCTCTGAACCGCTGGTAAGAAGATTGGCTTTTTAACTATCTTTTCAATTGTTTTCTTTTCCTCTCCTTCTCCGATAGCCGGGGATTTGGGTGCGAGTTTTTCAATGACCAAATCTTTCACATAAAGGATGCCAACGATATTGTTTATATTATCTTTATAGACCGGGATTCGGGAATAGGGGATAGTCTTTACTTTTTCTATGGCCAACTCAATTGTCATCTTACTCTCCAGGGCGACAATCTTTCGGCGCGGGGTCATTATTGATGATAGGCTCATCTTATCCATATCTTCTAAGGCGAGGAGGATATTTTTCTCTTCTAAGTCTAAGATCCCTTCTTTTTCTGCCAACTGGATTAAATTTTTCATCTCGCTTTCTGTCGGAAATGTTTTGACCTTTCTTTGAGTGAATAATCGGTCAATTCTTTTCGCCACCGGAAAAATAACTGGGGAAAAGACCTTCCGCAAAAAGAGAATTATAAACGATAAAGCCAAAAACCGCTCTTGATTATTGAAGGCATAAATCTTAGGTATTGCCTCACAGAAGATAAAGATAAAAATTGCCGTCAATAAAGAAGTTAAGAAGAGATAGAATTCCTTGGCCGGTGATAGTCGGAAGATATTCATAAATAAAAGTGAGAGTAAAGAAGCGGCCGAGACATTCATTAAGAGATTAGATACTAAAATTGTCCCTAAAACCTCCGTTTCACTTTGTGCCAAGGTCTTAATCCAATTCCTCTTCCTTTCTTTTTTTAATATCTTGGTATCCAATGGATGCCGGGTAAAGAAGGCGGTTTCGTAACCGGAAAAGATAAAAGAGAAGGCGAGAAATAAACTGATGAAAACAATTAAGATGAGGTCTTCCTGGGTCATCAAGATTTAGCACTAAGGAATGAGGCGACTTATTGCATGTCTTAGGAGATAGGGGAAAGGAAAATTTTTCAATGCCGCATAATTTAGATAAACCTCTCCTAAAAATCCTTTTTGGGAAAGGGAGGACTTTTCTAACTGGTCTTTTTTGAATGGAAAGGAAAGAGAGGCCGGAATGTAATCTTTCTTTAAGTAGCGCTGGGCTAACTTTCGGATGTAATTAGGTGAACAGAATATAATATTTAATTCCTTACCCCGAAGCGCCAAGTCACTGGTAATCGTCTTTGCCACTTTTCTGATTTCCGGTTCATTTATATCTTCGGGCAGGGAAACTGCCTCTTTCTTTTCTTCCCAGAAGATATTAATCTTCATTTATTAGTGAAGGACAATGCCGTGATGGATTTCCCTTCTCTTTAATTACTCCTCATAAGCCCGGATAATCCGGGAGACAATTCCGGGTCGGGAGATATCATTTTGGTCAAAGTAGACAATCTTTACCCCTTCGACCCTAACCAATCTGCTTCCGGCGTCAACCAGACCGGAGGTATATTTTGCCGCCAGGTCAATTTGCGTTATATCGCCGGTGACAATTGCCTTGGAATTATAACCGAGACGAGTGAGAAACATCTTCATCTGGATCTGCGTGGTATTTTGCCCTTCGTCTAAAATGATGAAGGCATCAGAAAGGGTTCTACCTCTCATATAGGCTAAGGGAGCTACTTCAATTATCTCCTCATCAATTAAACGTTTTACCTTTTCTATCGGCATCATATCAAAGAGGGCGTCGTAAAGCGGACGCAAATAAGGGGAGACCTTCTCCCGAAAGTCGCCGGGTAGATAGCCAAGTGATTCACCGGCCTCGACCGCCGGTCGGGTGAGAATAATCCTTTCTACCTTTCCGGAGAGGAGGGCGGAAATCGCCTTGGCCACCGCCAAATAGGTCTTTCCGGTCCCGGCTGGACCAATAGCAATCACAATACTATATTTTTCAATTGCCTCCAAATATTCTCGCTGGTGGGGACTTTTCGGATAAATTATCTTCTTCGGAGTGGAAATTGTCAGTCCCTCCTTTTCAAATGTATCTACCTCACCACTTTCCTTAACCGTTTCGATCTCTCCTTTAATAATATCCTGGTTAAGTGTTTCACCTCTCTTTAACCGCCGGATGAGATTCTGGATGAGGACTTTAATCTGCTCGGCTTCTTTTTTGGGTCCAAGAATCCGCACCCGGTTATTCCGAACAACAATCTGCGAAGAAAAGAATTTAGCGATGAAAGCGAGGTTAGCATCGGCCAGACCAAGAAGCGATAAAGGATTAACGCCCTTTAAGGGAACCGATAACTTAATTATATCTTTCTCTTCCAAGGTAATCGTAAAACCAACTCTATGCTCTATACCTTTCTAACGATTTATTATTATATTTTATTCCAAAAAGAGCGAATTGTCAAGGCTATCTCGTGAGCAGGCTTGGAAAAAGTTTAAAATATGGGGATGGTCTCTTAAACCCAATTTTCAACTCTTCGGCATTCCCATTTTCCAGCGAAATTTCCCTCCAGCCGGAAAGATAGAAAAAACGGAAAACAAATAAGTTCACCGTCTCTTGTGCTCTCCATAACCTCCGTAAGTTTTGAGTCTTAACAACATATTTCTACTCCATCGTTCCAGGAGATTGATGTACCAGAGTGGTCTTTTTGTTCTATCCGCCTCTAACTTCTTCCAATCTCTTGCCACAAGGACTACTCTTTTATCATCGGCACCTTTGAGCGTTTTGAGAATCTCCCCTTTTTTCTCCACATATTTATTCGCTTTGAGCAGAATCCAAACTTGCAAGGCATAGAAACAAGTCTTGAAGGGATACTGCAAATTATGGACGACTTTACTTAACTTATGGGGATATAGTAAATAATGCCGAGCATAATGGAGATTCACTGAGGCGATAACCCTTATACTCTCTATCAGGTCGGCGGTTGTTGGTTTTTGAATAATACCGTCAAGATTTCCATACAAAGTTTTACATCCGTAAAAAAATTGGATTAAATCAAAGCGGGGCCAGACCCGTAACTCCGGGACGGAAAGCAACATACCGCTTGCCCGATTTTTTGCCTTGGGCATGGAAGAGATTATACCTCTAAACACATCTAAGGTATGGGAATCGATCCGGTCTAAAATCACCAAGGTGTCAATATCGCTTTCCGGGGTGGCTTCACCTCTTGCCCAACTTCCTTGATGAGCAACAAATATCAGCCGTTTGCCAAAACCTTTCCGCAAACGTTTAAGAAAATCAGCGAGCCATTGGTTAACTTCTGATTTTTTAAGTCCAGCCCTACCCATTACTAATCTCTTTTATCTCACGAGTTTAAAATCAACCTCACCCAACGATTTGTGGATAAAGGAAGTTGCGAAGGCAATTTTGGGGAAATCTTTGTCAGGCGATGTTGTGCCCACTCGCATTTATTGTATTTCTACAGAGTTCAAGGCACTTCGGAAGGGTGATTCCAATTTAGAGAGATTACCTTTTGGTGTCCGAAACGAAACCTGAATCACCTTATCACCTTTCTGAATGTTGACTTCGATAACCGTATATTCGGCTTCGGTAACTATTTCGATTGCCTCAAACCCACTTATCGTTCGGCGCGTCTTTGAGATTATGCTACTTTTAGGTATTTGTTCTTCAATTTCCTGCTCACCCGGAATCATCTCCTCTAATATCTTGCCCAATCCCCTGGTCATCGTTTCCATTCTTTCCATTTTTTCCAATTCATTATCGACATATTCCTCAAGAGTGGGCTGGCTCTTGATTAATTTCCCTTCCAGGGTTCGTATCTCCAATGGATAATCTTCTACCAGGCCATAATTGTTATCGGGATTTGCGGCGTCAAAAAACATCCGCGGATTCTGTTTGTCTACTCTCCAGCCAGAAGGAAGGTTCATTGATAGCCCCAATTCGGGAACTTTTACTTTTTCACTGCTTTTACTGCATCCAATTATAAGGATTGTTGTTACCAATCCTATGGTCTGGCATATTTGGCGCATCATCTTTCACCTCCTTGCTTTTGTTTTCTAAAAGACATTAATCTTTCCTAACCTTTGGTGGATAAAGGGAGTTGCGGAAGGGGAGTCTACCTCAATTGGAGTTCGTTCCATTTGATTTCCCAACCGCATACTTTAAGACCTTCTTCTTTGTCTCTTTTGGCATCTCTTTTTCCATCACTGGTCTTATCTCCTCCTTAAACTCCTCTCCCTCTAAATCAGAGGCGAATTTAGCCAAAGGTCTTCCAACCGCCCTGAGATAAGAGAAGAGAAAAGAGAAGGAGGGGTCTCTTTTCCCATTCTCCAATAGAGAGATTGCCATCTCTGTCTTCTGACACCTTATCGCTACCTCCCTTTGGGTCAAACCAATTTCCTCCCAATACCTTTTCAAAATTCTCCCGACAATCTCTCTTAACATAAGATAATCCTATCCAAATTTTGCTTTCTGTCAACTACCTGAACAAAAGTTCTATAACTATAGTTATATAACAATAGTTATAGTTTTCAAAGCCCGATTTTTATCCCTAAGTCTCTGGTTTTACATAACTTATTGGATTTTTCATTATTTATCGGGGGTCGCCCTCTGGGTCGCCTCCTTGGTCTATTTTTTAACCTAATCCTTTATCTAATCCAAAGTCTAATTAAGAGCCTAATTCTGTGGCTAATTCTCTAACTAATTCTCTTTCTAACCGAAGGGCTAATTCTCTGTCTAATTGTTGGCCTAATTCTTTAAGTAATGGAGTTAGTAATTCTTGGTCTAATTCTCTGTCTAATTGAGAGCCTAATTGAGAGCCTAATTTTCCGCCTCCTTGACAAATTAAATAAGGATGGTAAGATTAGGGGATGTTTGATTTAGCCGGTTTAGCCATTGGTGGAATTTTCACTTATCCGGTAAATATCTTTACCGAAGCGAGCAAGGAACATTTATTGTTAGAAGATAAAAAGAAATGGTGAACTTTGGCAAAAAGCCAATCCAAAAGAGTTAGATGAAAAAGGCGATAGAAGCGGCGGTAAGGAAGGCAAAAGAGATAAGATGAAGATTATCGTTGGGAATAAAGTAATCACCCGTAAAGAGTTATTTAAGAAAAAGGAGAGATTCCATCAAAAACAGGCAAGATTGCCAATTGGGGAAAAGATAAAGATACTCGTCCGATTGCAGAAGATAGCAAACTCAATAAAATCAGCACCCGGAAAAAGTCCGAAAGGGATATGGAAGATTTAGCATCATACTTCCGCAAAGATTAAACGATGAGCAAAATAACCAATTCGGCAAAAGGTGGAATTAAGGATAGGGGAAATGGGGATTATAAAATGAATAAAATCCCTTCTTTCAGTTATATTAAAGTAATTGAAAGTGTCAAGCAATTTGCGGTGGGCGGAAGGCGGTTTGCGGAAAGCGGGGTTGACTTTTTGAGTTTTATAGTATAATATAAATAAAAAAGATAATTATGGAAACGGATTTTATTAGTAATGTTCATCACCCTAATCCTTGGGGCGATGGTATTTATTAGTTGTAAGAAGAATAACCCACCCGATGTTCCTTCTACTCCTGGAGGTCCTTCTTTCGCCCAGATTAACGACACTTGTAGCTTTGTTACTTCAACGATTGACCCTGATGGAGATGATATTTCATATCGGTTCTACTGGGGCGATGGTCATATATCAGATTGGAGTAATTTCGTCCCGAATGAAAAGGCGGTAACGATGTCAAAATCTTGGGCAACCGCCGGAACCTATTCAGTCAAGGCACAGGCAAAGGATAAACATGGTGCAACATCAGATTGGTCAAGCGGGCATCAAATTACAATCTCTGGTGGTAACGGAGAATGGCATCTTGCAACATCTTCCGCTGGCTGGTCAGCAAGGTCTAGGCACACCTCGGTCGTCTTTGATAATAAAATCTTGGTGCTTGGTGGACGAGGACATGATGGTAGTTTTAAAAACGATGTTTGGTATTGGCCATAGATAAAAAAGTGCCACTAAATTCAATATCCATTTTACCCTGAGAGGTTAATAAAGAAGAACGAAACCTTGACCTATAAGAAATATCTAAAAAGTTAAAAATCGCTCTTATCCTCATCTTGACGAAGAAGAAATGAAAGAGATAAGGGAAATTTTTGGCTTCCCGAGAAGTTAGACATCTACCGAAAAATCACTGCGGACTTGATTTTTTAAGAAGTCAGGTATATAATAAATTACGGAGATGATTATTGCCTATTTAGGTGGAATCGCACTTATCCTCGCTCTCCTTCTGGTCTTTTTATACTATTTTCTTTATCAACGGCCACGCCGTTAGAAAAATATTTGCGCAAGCACAGTGAAATCTTAATGAAGATTAACGAAACTCTCAAATACATCGCAGAACTGGTAAAAATTAAATCCAAAAACCTCAGACAAAAAGTCCGCAGTCAGAAATAATAAATCACAACTTAAAGAAATAGAAGGGTACTTTTCATATTTCTGAACTTTTTCCGAAGGAATCTGTCCGGCAAAGTAGGGGCAACCTACGAGGTTGCGGCTACCGTCTCTACTCCTTGGCAATTTCTAACGGGGAAAGAATCCCTCCCAATCACTGACCTCTGGTTTGACCTTTCTCTAATCTTCTCTTATGATTACCTATGTTCAATGTTCTAATCTTAGGGATTGCCAGTTTTTTAACTGATGTCTCAACTGAGATGGTCTA
>Ga0129301_1000527_pt1 | contig 21023 bp, 14 predicted proteins | sample ConPoolayeHmetaG_FD_94489 | JGI IMG/M metagenome (GOLD analysis project Ga0129301, IMG submission 94489) | Hot spring microbial mat communities from California, USA to study Microbial Dark Matter (Phase II) - Cone Pool mat layer H metaG ...
AGGAGTTCTTTTCCCTATATTTCTGTGGATCGCATTCTATGCTGGGAAAGGGTTGGAGTTAAAGGAGGGTTTAGCTTCATTGATAACTTTATTCTTTACAGCATCATCTGTAACTCCGATTATAGCCCCCTGGGAGACTAGGCAAAGGACTCTTGAGATGATACTATCTAGGCCTATTACTGTCAAGGTGATGTTGATTGGAGACATCTTGGCATCAACTATATTTGGGCTAATATTTGTGATACCACTAATCTTTGTAGGTGTAATTTTAAACACTATGCCAGGAAACATCTTCCTAGCGATAATAATAGCTTTGCTTACTGCAGTAGGTCTCTCATCGCTCGGAATAATGTTCTCAGCACTTCCTACGGATACTCCGGCAGATGCTGTCCTACTGTCGAGTTCAATAAAATTGCCGTTAATATTCGTTAGCGGGGTCTTAGTGCCAATAACACAACTTCCTCCGTGGATTCTGCCAATAACACTGCTATCACCAATAACATACCCCACAGACTTTTTACGAATTCTATATTTGGGCAACGGCTTTCTACCATCTTATTTGGATATAGCGGTTACAGCTTTATTTACTTTAGTGTTCACGATCTTAGCCTTAAAGCTTCACGAGAAAACCATACTCATAAGGTTGCAGAGAAGATGATCAATTAAATTGCTCTAACCACTCTTTTTATTAGAAAGATTTAAAAAGAGCAGAGGTCTTAGCGGGAGAGGGTTTACGACCACAGTAAAAAAGGCTTGGGTTGTTCTCGAAGATGGTTCGGTTCATGAAGGCAGGTCTTTTGGTTATCCAAAAGGTGTTATTGGCGAAGTAGTTTTCACAACTGGAATGGTTGGTTACACCAAGTCACTTACAGATCCATCTTACAGAGGGCAGATACTTATGTTCACATACCCTCTGATTGGTAATTATGGTGTTGCCGACTATCAAAACGTAGATGAGTTTGGTATTCCTAAATATTTTGAATCAAGTTCAATTAAGACCCAAGGAGTAATTGTTCATGAATACTGTGAAAAACCGTCTCACTGGGCTTCAGTCCAAGGTATCCATCAATGGATGTACAAAGAGAGAGTGCCAGGTGTTTACGACGTCGATACTAGAAGTCTTACTCAGAGGATTAGAGTCAAGGGTGTTATGATGGGTGCAATAGTTGTGGACGAAAAGCCTGATAAGGGATTTGAAATGCTAAATAAAGCTAAGAAATATGGGGAGATCAATTTCGTTGAAGAAGTAAGCACAAAGGATCCAAGGACTTATGGTGGAAATGGTAAAACTATCGTGTTAGTCGATTATGGCGTAAAGAACAATATCATAAGGAATCTTCTGATCAGAGGTTTCAAGGTTATCCAAGTGCCATACGACTATCGCTCAGATGAGATTTTAAGCCTTAGGCCTGATGGTATCGTTCTAAGCAATGGCCCTGGGGACCCCAAACAATTGGTTGCCTCTATATCAGAAGTAAAAAGCCTGATTGGATCTTATGAGAAACCGGTTTTAGGTATCTGCCTTGGCAATCAGATCCTGGGTTTAGCTGCTGGAGCAGACACGTATAAGCTGAAGTTTGGGCATCGGGGGCAGAATAAGCCGGTTCGAGACTTAGAGAGTAGTAAGTGCTACATAGTGAGTGAAAATCACGGTTATGCAGTGGACGGCACATCCCTTGAAAGCACAGACTTCAAAGTTTGGCTAAAGAACATTGATGACGGCACTATTGAAGGGTTGAAGCATAAGAGTCTCCCTATTTTGAGCACCCAGTTTCACCCTGAAGCCTCTCCAGGTCCCTACGACACGACGTTTATCTTTGACCTGTTCACAAGGATGGTGAACTGTTAAATGCCGAAATTCGACTTCATAAATAAGGTCCTAGTGATAGGTTCAGGTCCAATACAGATATCGATGGCCGGCGAATTCGACTACTCTGGCACGCAAGCGTTAAAAGCCCTTAAAGAAGAGAGGATTGAAACCGTTCTTGTCAACTCTAACATCGCCACTATTCAGACAGATGAGAAGATGGCTGACAAAGTGTACCTCCTACCGACCACCCCTGAATACGTCGAACAAGTAATAGAAAAGGAGAAGCCAGATGGGGTCCTCCTTGGATTTGGTGGCCAGACCGCGTTGAACTGCGGTTTTGAACTTCATAGAAAAGGTGTTTTCGAAAAGCACGGGGTTCGCGTTCTTGGGACGAGTGTGGATAGCATAAACATAACCTCAGATAGGCAACTCTTTAGGAAGACGATGGAGGATGCTAACCTCCCAGTCTTAGCGAGCGAAGCTGTTACAAACGTGAAGGACGCTCTTAGGATAGCTGAAAGGATCGGGTATCCGGTCATCGTCAGGGTTGCGTACAATCTCGGAGGAAGGGGAGGGGGTGTAGCCTACAACCAGCTTGAGCTGGATGAGATTGTAAGTAAGGGTCTAGCTAATAGCTACATAGGGCAAGTTCTTATAGAAGAATACATTGGGAAGTATAAGCAGATAGAGTACGAAGTTGTAAGAGACTACGACGATAACGCCATAACTGTCTGCAACATGGAAAACATCCTAGGAATGAGGGTGCACACTGGAGATAACTTCGTAGTTTCACCATCTCAAACTTTAACAAACGATGAATACCATCTGTTAAGGGAAGCTTCAATTAAGGCAACTAGAGCGAGTAAGATTGTAGGGGAGTGCAACGTCCAGTTAGCCCTTGACCCAAAGTCTAGTAACTACTTCATTATCGAAATTAATCCTAGACTCTCACGATCTTCAGCACTCGCTTCTAAGGCTACAGGATACCCACTAGCCTATATAGCGGCAAAGCTAGCGATCGGTTATACTCTTCCTGAAATCATAAACAAAGTCACGAACGTTACGAGCTCGTTCTTCGAACCAGCCCTAGACTATGTTGTCATAAAGGTTCCTAGATGGGACCTATCGAAATTTGGGTTCGTTGATAGGAGGCTACGCACTCAGATGAAGTCTGTGGGGGAGGTGATGGCTATTGGTAGAACGTTTGAGGAAGCCATCCAGAAAGCAATGAGAATGTTAGATGTCGGATTCGACGGGTTGACTATAGATTTAGAGGGGGAATCTTTAGATGAGATAGAAAACTCGTTGGCGATGCCGACCGACTCCATACTGCTAAATGTTGTGAAGGCGCTTAAACTAGGCATTAGTGTAGAAAGAATTTGTAAACTGACCTGGATAGATAAGTGGTTCGTTGAGAAGATAAAGAACATTGTTGACATGGAGAGGTCTCTTTCCGAGGTCAAGGAACTAAAAGAAGGGTGTAGCGAAGTAATTAGGCAAGCTAAGAAGATCGGTTTCTCTGACAGCCAAATATCTAGGGCTACAAATATAGAGGAGGAAGATATTCGAACCTTCAGAAAAAGGCATGGTATAACTCCTGTCGTAAAACAGGTAGATACGCTCGCAGCAGAGTGGCCTGCTAAGACGAACTACCTCTACCTCACTTATGGGGGGGATAAAGATGACGTGGACTTTGCTAGCGATAAGAAGAAGGTGATCGTTTTAGGCGCAGGCACCTATAGGATAGGTAGCAGCGTTGAATTCGATTGGTCTACCATGAACCTCGTGTGGGCGCTTAAAAGGTACGGTGTAGATGAAACGATCGTCGTGAACTGTAATCCGGAAACAGTTTCAACAGACTACGACATGAGCGACAAACTATATTTTGAAGAAATCACTTTCGAGCGCATACTCGACATATATGAGAAAGAAATGCCATTGGGCATAGTGACATGTGTCGGAGGACAGACCGCAAACAACCTTGCACCAAAGTTAGCAAGAGTTAATGTGAGGATCTTAGGGACTAAAGGGGAAGACGTTGATAGGGCTGAAGACAGGGTTAAGTTCAGCTCACTACTCGACAAACTTAACATACCGCAGCCTCCTTGGGCAAAGTTCACTTCTATAGAAGAAGCGAAAAGGTTCGCCGAGCACCTAGGGTACCCTGTAATCGTTAGGCCGTCTTATGTTTTAGGTGGATCCGTTATGAAGGTGGCGTGGAGTCACCGGCAGTTGGAAGATTTTTTGAAGAGGGCTGCTAAAGTTACAAGAGACTACCCTGTTACAGTTAGCAAATTTGTAAGTGGCGCTATGGAAGTTGAGGTAGATGGTGTATGTGATGGGGAGCGTGTGCTCATTGGAGCTGTAATAGAGCATCTTGAGCCTGCAGGAATACATTCTGGTGACGCGACAATGACCATCCCTACGCAGAGGCTTTCAAAGCAACATATTGAGAAAGTAAAGGACTATACGAGAAAGATAGCGCGCGAGCTAAAGATAGTAGGTCCATTCAACATACAATATCTTGTAAAAGGGCTTGAATTGAGTGTGATAGAATGCAATCTTAGGGCGAGTAGATCTATGCCGTTTGTCTCTAAGGTTAAGGGGATAAATTTGATGGATTACGCAGCGAAGACGCTTTTGGGGATGAAAATAGAAGACGTAGACGAGAAGATTGTTTCCCATGTTGGAGTTAAGACACCACAGTTCTCGTTTATGCAGGTTGATGGTGCTGACCCGATATTGGGGGTTGAGATGAAGTCAACAGGTGAAGCAGCGTGTCTAGGGGAAAACTTTTACGAAGCGCTCTTATTGGCCTACACAGCTGTAGGGTTAAAGGTGCTTAGATCAGGTTTCAGTGGAAACGTCTTTGTGAGCGTAAGTACCGACTTAAGAAAGGAAGAAATTGAGCCTTTGATAAGACAGCTTTTATGGCTTGGATACAACATATACTGCACGCCAGGGACAGCGAAGTACTTTAAGAGCAGAGGGTTGAATGCTAAAATACTTTATAAGATAAGTGAGAGGAAAGAACCGAACGTGTTAAGCTATATCGTGAACAGAAAGATAGACTTGATAATAAATATTCCTGAAACAGAGAGGTTAGAGGTCTTCCAAAGCGTTTTAGACGACGAATATGCTATAAGAAGAAAGGCAGTTGAAATGGGAATACCGGTCATCACAGTTCCAAAGATACTAGAGGAGATTGTGAAAGGAATGGGAAGAGTGAGTAAGTTTAACATAAAGTCCCTGCAAGAATATCACCAGATAAGATAAATTACCAAATCCGCTTAGAAAGCCCATAACCATTTGTGTTTGGAGAAACCATAATCAAAAACTTAAGTTCCTACCTTAAGTATCAAAGGAGTGAAAGGTTGCATGGTTATTAAGCTATTCAATACGATGGGCAGGCGGAAGATGGTCTTTAGGCCGTTAAAGGATAAAAATGTTGGCATATACTGTTGTGGCCCAACTGTATACGATTACCCCCATATTGGAAACATGAAGACTTATGTAAACGAAGATGTTCTAAGAAGGGTTTTGGAGCTGAACGGATACCATGTTACCCATGTTATGAATATCACCGACGTCGGGCATTTGACGAGCCAAGCTGATACAGGTGAGGATAAGGTTGAAATGATGGCTAGGATAAAGAAAGCAAACGCATACGAAATCGCACGCTTTTTCACAGACGTCTTTTTCAGAGACGCTGACCTCCTTAACATCTTAAGACCAAGCATAATCGTTAAGGCCACAGATCATATAGGTGATATGATAGAGTTCGTTAAGAAGCTGGAAGAAAAGGGGTACACCTATAGAATTGAAGGGGATGGAATATACTTTGACACTTCAAAGTTTAAAGCGTATGGTAAGCTCACTGGAATGAACTTCAAGAGGTTGAATACGTACCTCAAAGCTGGCGCAAGAGTTGATGTAGTACCGGGCAAGAAAAACATAACAGACTTTGCTCTTTGGAAGTTTTCTCCAAAACGCGTCAAAAGGCAAATGGAGTGGGATTCACCTTGGGGTGTAGGTTTCCCAGGGTGGCATATCGAGTGTAGTGTCATGAGTATGAAGTATCTAGGCGATACCTTCGACATACACTGTGGGGGTGTAGACCATATTCCAATACATCATAGTAACGAGATAGCCCAAAGCGAAGCTGTGACTGGTAGGAAGTTTGTAAGGTACTGGGTGCACTGTGAACATGTGCTTGTTGAAGGGAAGAAGATGTCTAAGTCGCTCGGAAACTACTATACATTAAAGGATATTTTGGACAAAGGATATACTTGGAGGGAAGTGAGATACCTGTTCATTTCAGCTCATTACAGGAGACAGTTGAACTTCACTTTCGAAGGCTTAAACGCTGCAAAGGCTTCAGTTAACCGAATTATCGACTTTCTAAGGAAACTTAAGCAGGTAAGAGGGGGCACGAGCACCAGAAAGTTCCGCTCCTTACTGGTTAAAACCGAGAAGGAGTTTCTCAGCGCGGTGAATGATGACCTTAACTTGCCAAAGGCTATAGCGATGGTCTTCAAATTCATAACGTATGTGAATAAGATGGTGGACTCTAAGCAAGTAACCGAGGGGGATGCAGAGAAGGCTATAAAACTAATACTTTGGTTCGATAACGTCCTAGGGTTAAAGTTAAACGATTACCTGGTTGAAGAAGCGCTTCCAGAAGAGGCAAGGTTGCTTATCGAATCAAGGGAAAAGGCTCGGCAGGCGAAAGACTTCAAGCTCGCTGACCAAATAAGGAACACACTCAGAGAAAAATACGGCATACTTCTTGAGGACACAAAGGATGGAACCAGATGGAGGAGAATCGAGTAAAGTTCGGCTATGGTCTGCTTTTACTAAAAATTTTTGTAGTTAAGCAGATTTTTACACTAAAAAGGAAAGACATAAATAGTGAGCCTGCAAAATAGTTTTACCGTTCAGTCGGGAAAAGGATGGTTTCGCTGATAGGAGATGGCATCAGGGTAGGACTTGGTGCCCGGCGCCGGTCAGCGAACGGCTAAACGAGTAGAATAGAGTTGGGGGAAACCCCAAACCTTCCGAATCGTTTAGTCGGGGGCAAACCGAGAAGATGGTGAGAAGGTAAAAACTAAGTAATCATCTTCAAAGGAAAGCCACATCTATCCTGAAAACTGAACGGGAACCTTTGTATTAATATTTGATCAGTCTTCCATTTCTTGGGTTCAATTATATAATAATAGGCGATTTCTTGTAATCTTTGACAACGTATTTCCTTCCCTTCTGAACTATTTTATGTCCCTCCTTTTCCAAAAGTAATTTCTGTCCTTCAATTCCACCTGGATACTTATCGTTTAATACCCCGCCTGTTTTAAGGGTGCGCCAGTAGGGAGTGATATTCCTTTCGCCTTTTTTCCTTTGTTCCTCTGCGGCATTGGCTGCTATCCAAGCAAACATGCCTGTGGTTATTGGGCAACCAATTGTTGCGTTATGCTTCCTAGCAAGGAGTTTTCGAATATCATTTATTGTGATCAATCTCCCTTCGGGTACATTTCTCATTACTTCATCAACTTCTATGGGGGCTGGGATGACCACTGTTCCTGTTCCCCATTTTTTACTCATTTTGCTGGTGATCTCCTTCACTTTGGGCAAGTCTTTGCTGTCCATTAGTTTTTCAGACCAACTTTTCCTTCCTTCCATGGTTTGTTGTCTGGAGTTGCCTGTAATAAACATTAAAAAATGGTGTGTCTAATTTCTGGTTGATAGTTAATCTTATTGGCGTGCTGGTAATATTTTAGGGATAAAGTTAGATTCTTCCTCTCCATCATCACTTTTTCTTTGTGCTCGCTGATACCAGTGAAATAACGTCTCTGTCCTTTAGCTTGTAAGTAATAGGCAGCCTGATCCCATCTCGGCAGTCGATTCCGTAGAGTAATCCCTTTGCGAGAGCGGAATGAACCTCTTTAGCTAGGTCTGCTATTGTCGCGCCGTAAGGCATCAGGTGTACATCGGGAAGGACATTTCCATCTTTATCAGAGAGCGTCTTTTGGTCGTATACAGGATACACCGTGCTCATCTTCAACAGTTTAAAGACCGCCACATTTAGCGCAAATTGGACTCCCGTATGAAAGTATTGGCTGAGTATGACCTTTCTGATAAAGTTCAAAGCCCACTTCTGTTTGTCTGTTAATTTGCCAGATTCTATTATTTTAAACCTCTCCTCCCCGGGTATGTATTTTATGTACCCTTTCTGTTCCGCCCTCCTCAGTGTCAACTCCGCTTCAGCACTTGAAGGTATCACAATCATGTCAGAATACTCTTCACGTAATCTCTCAAAGTTTTCTTCTGCGTGTGGGAGGTCCATTTTATTTGCAACGATGATTGTTGGTTTAGAGACGTCCCGTAGTGTCCAAGCAAAGTCCCTTGTCTCCTTCTCATTCCAGTTCAAGTAATCCTTCTTGATCAACCCTGTCTCCTCAAGGGCTTGGACCACGTGTTCTTTCTTTATGCCTATGCCCTGCATGAACCCCTCAAGTGAAGTTGCGAGGTCCACCTCCCGCTTCAGGTCCCTCTCTATCCTATCTTGGTTGGCTAGGATCAATTTCAGATACCACATTACAAGTTCTTCCTCTATGTCCCCTACGTCGGCTACAGGGTCGCCTGTTCCTGGTTCAGCTATTCTCCCATCTGCGTCGACTGAGCCAGATGCATCGACGATATGGATCAGTGCATCGGATTGTGCAGCGACTGAAAGAAACTGGTTACCGAGGCCCTTTCCCATCCATGCTCCTTTTATCAGGCCGGGTAGGTCAACTAGTTCGATTGGAATAAATCTCCACCCATCTTCACATCTCGAGTTCTTTGGACGGTCTTTGACGCCAAATTCTTTGTGCACGCATAGGGTTACGACGTGAGCGACACCTAGGTTGGGTGCTTTTGTTGTAAATGGGTATGTTGAAACTTCTGCACTTTGTAAGGTTGCGGAGTTGAAGAAAGTGGTCTTACCAGTGTTTGTCTTCCCAATTAACCCAATTTTTACTGGCATTTTGCATCTTAGGATGTGGGTGTACTCCTATTTTATCCTTTTTTAGTAGCCGAAGTTTTTTACTCTGCTATGAAGGGTGAAAGAGGTAGGTAAGCAGTCTTTTTACGCGCTGTACTTGCGTTTTCGGTGAAAGCCTTGTGCTAAATTTAATTAGTTCACTGCTATAACAGTTTGTGCTAGAGTCGTGGTGGTGCTTTGACTGGACGAGCCTCTGTTTCTATGAACGGTACAATGATTGTTGGCTATAGAGATAAGACCTACGCTCTAGACCCGCGCTCACCAGTCAATGCGCACTACGTCTTCATGTCACATGCGCATGTCGATCACTTGTATGGTGGGGTAATCGACAACTTAATTGCCTCGGAAGAAACCGTCAAACTAGCAAGAGCTAGAGGATTTGGTCTACCTGATCCGATTTCAACTCAAGAGGTCGAGCTGCTCGACTCTGGGCATATTGTTGGTTCAAGATCGTTCTTAATCCCCGACGAGGTCTTTTATACAGGTGATATGGCTCTCCGTCCTAGAGCGTTTCTTAAGGCTCCAAAGCTTCCGAAGGCAAAAATCCTTGTAATCGAAGCTACATATGGGCATAAAAGATACTCCTTCCCTTCACCAGCTTCTGTAGTGGGTGAAGCCAATAAGGCCATATCTGAAATGTTCTCGAGAGGAATACCTGTGATCCTCTGCGGACATGCACTTGGTAAGGCTCAAGTGCTATCCTATTTGTTCTCCTCATGGTCTCCGATATTCGTACACGAATCTGTTAGTGAGATGAACAAAGTATGTTGTAGTCTAGGGGTGCCACTAAATACGTACAAAAGTTACTCGGAAGCCGAAGATGAGGGTCTGTTGGAGAGGAGGCCTTGGATACTAATCGCCCCTTCCTCGCTATTAAAGAGTAGGATGATGTCCTCGTTGAGGAAGAGGTATGGTGCTGTAACATTCTCATTCTCAGGGTGGGCTGTTGATAAATGGTTTAACGGTATGGGTAATATAGATCGTCCCTTCCCACTTAGTGACCACTGCGACTATAATGATCTAGTTAAGGTTGTGAAGAAGGTCGACCCAGAGAAGGTCTACACTGTCCACGGGTACGCTAAAGAGTTCAGTCAAATTTTAAGACGTTTAGGTTACGATGCTCAGGCTCTCTCGGGTCATCAATCTAATCTGATAGATTTCAATTTGAACAGTGAATAGTATGGTGATCTCCTATTCACAGAAAAAGTACGAGCTAGAGCAAATCATACCGATGCTTGAGCCTGAGCTTGGAAGGTGGTTTAGGCGATTCAGATCTCTTACTCCACCGCAAAAGTATTCGATTCCCCTTATAATGGAAGGGAAAAGTACTTTGATAGCTGCACCTACAGGTTCTGGGAAGACTCTGGCAGTCTTCCTAAGTATCATTGACACTTTGTTGAAGATGGGTAAAGAAGGTAGGCTGGAGGATAAGGTTTATTGCATCTACATTTCCCCCCTTAAGGCACTTGACTACGATATTGAAAAGAATCTCAATCAACCACTCGAAGCCATATACCGCAATGCTGAAAAAGAAAATAGGGCTGTTCCAAAGATAAGGGTCGGTGTTAGGACTGGTGACACCCCACAGGCTGATCGGGCTAAGATGCTCAAGAACCCTCCCCACATCTTGGTCACTACCCCTGAAAGTGTTGCAATCCTTTTGGTGGCACCAAAGTTCAGGGAAAACCTAAGGTCCGTTAAGTGGGTTATAGTTGACGAGATTCACGAGATCTGTAATAACAAGCGGGGTGTGCATCTCTCCCTCAGCCTAGAACGTTTGCAGGCCTTAGCCTCGGACAAGATTGTTCGCATAGGCCTATCCGCCACTATCCACCCTATAGAAGAGGTCGCCCGATACCTGGTTGGTTATAATAAAGATGGCACGGAAAGAGATTGCACTATAGTTGATACGAGGTTTGTTAAGCCAATAGAACTGAAAGTTCTTTGTCCAGTTAAAGACCTCGTTCATACAAACGCGTCGAAGGCGTCTTTTAAAATGTACAAGTTAATTACAGACTTGATACGCTCACATAAAACTACATTAATATTCACTAACACTAGGTCGGGGACCGAACGCGTTGTATACCAGCTCTCGAAGCTAAATGTCGTAGATGGCGACGAACTAGCCGCTCACCATGGTTCTCTCTCAAAAGAGCTAAGAAGAGATATTGAAGATCGGTTAAAGAACGGCTTGATGCGCGCTGTTGTGACAAGTACCTCATTAGAGCTTGGTATTGATGTTGGTAGTATAGAGGATGTTGTCCAAATCGGTTCACCGAAGTCGGTATCGAAGTGCCTTCAGAGAGTTGGTAGGTCAGGCCACTCTCTGAAAAAGGTTTCAAAAGGATACCTTATAGCGTTAGAAAGGGACGACTTGGTGGAGGACGCGGTAATAGTAAGTGAAGCCAAGAAGGGTTCACTTGATAGGGTCCATATTCCAAAGAACTGCTTGGACGTGTTGTCTCAACATGTCGTTGGAATGGCAATAGAGCATAAATGGGGCGAAGAAGACGCCTATAAGCTGGTGAAGAGCAGCTACAACTACAGAGACCTACCGTACTCGGATTTTAAAAGCGTGCTAAAATATCTGAGTGGGGGGTACGAGCAGCTAGAGGGGCATCGTGTATATGGAAAGATATGGTATGATGAAACAGAAAAAGTCTTTGGGAGGAGAGGCATTCTAATTAGAGTGATCTACTCGACCAACATCGGCACCATCCCAGAAAACGTCCACGTTAAAGTCCTAACCCTTAACAACAGGTGGGTTGGTATGATAGAAGAAGAGTTTTTGGAGCGACTTAGCCCAGGCGACGTATTCCTTCTAGGAGGTAAACCCTACGAATTCAGATACTCTAAGGGTTTAACTGCCTATGTGACTCCTGCAGAAGGAGAGAAGCCGACTGTTCCAACTTGGTTTAGTGAAATGCTTCCTCTGAGCTTTGACACAGCTGAGTCGATAGGGCGATTCAGGGGAAGAGTCTTTTCCATGCTTGATTCGAAAGTCCCAAAGAAAAGAATTTTAGAAATAATATCGGAAGAAACATCGTCTGATCCCTATGCAAGTGAATCGATATATTCATACTTTAAAGCCCAAGTCGACTTTTTGAATTATCTTAGAGTCAAGGAAAGGCACTCGGATAAGGTTATTGTTGTGGAGAATTATTTGGGCCGAAGAGGGGAGCAAAACTTCATCTTTCACACAGTCTTTGGGAGAAGAGTTAACGAAGCCCTCTCGAGGATATACGCGTATGTAATAACTAAGTACGCTAAGAGAAACGTATCGGTCACTGTTACAGATTCAGGTTTTGTGCTCACAATTCCAAGGTATATTCCTCTTGACATAACGAAGGTCGTAAACATGGTATCGGTAGAGAACGCTAGGCGCTTACTAGTAGAAGCTATAAAGAACACGGAACTACTTCGAAGGAGGTTCAGACACTGCGCGAGCAGGTCCCTTATGGTCTTAAGGAACTATAAAGGCCACGAGATAACGGTTAATAGGCAGCAGAGCAACGCGCAGCTTTTGATGCAGATAGTCGAAGAATTCGACGGCTTCCCTGTGCTCCAAGAAGCGTATCGTGAAATAATTGAAGACCTAATGGATGTTGAAAACGCAGTGAAGGTAATAGACGACGTTGAGCATGATAGAAGGAAGTACATCTTTTTGCCTCAATGTGACTTGCCATCCCCATTTTCCCATGACATGCTGCTCACAGGGTATAGTGACATGGTTTTGATGGAGGATAAGAAGGCGTTACTTAGGGCTCTATACGACGAGGTCGTCTCCAGAATTAGAGGAGCGCCTTAAAAGATAAGCCTATAGACCAAAGCATAAATAATTCTTGAAAAATACGAGGGTATAGTCTAAGTTAAATGATCGGTTTAACTAAGCGGATCAAAATCGTTGACCCATGGCCAGCTTTGCTTCTTGACGACTCCGCCTTGGTTGTCGCGGACTTACATTTCGGGGTTGAAGAAGAGCTAGAGTCTGTGGGAGTTCATATCCCAACTTCAGTTGCCCCTAAGGTGATTAAAATGGTTTTAGAGCCGTTAAAGGAGTTGGGTCTAAGTGAACTGATCGTCCTCGGGGATGTAAAACATGAATTTGGCTACCCATCACCCAGCGAATGGATCTCGACTAAAAAATTTATCAAGACCTTGAAGGAGTCCAGCATCAACCTAAAAGTGGTTCAAGGAAATCACGATAACTACATAATTGCTGTTCTTAAGGAATTCGATATTGAGCTCTACAAAAAGGCATTGCCTTGGGGGAAAGTTACCTTAACACATGGGCACATCGCTCCTGAAGAAATCGAGTCTATAAGTAACTACGTAATCCTAGGGCATGAACATCCGTCCATCTTAATTAGAGATAGCGTTGGATTCAAGCACAGATTCAAATGTTTTCTTCACGGGCAAGTTGATGGGCGAACCTTATTGGTCTTACCATCACTTTCACCTATAGCATATGGCACCGATGTAAATTCCAATCCTAGCTCTACGTTCCTATCCCCTTTTCTAAGGGATAAGGACGTCCTAAACATGACCCCTTATGCTGTCGAACCAGGTGAAGGGCTTCAGAAGTTCCCTAAATTGAGAGACATCCATTGAATATGCTTAAAAATGTTATTACCATAGGCTAAATTTGTGAAAGCGAAGATCTATAACGAACATGAAAAGAAGCTGGTTGTAGCTTCATTAGTGCAGTTCCTTTATTATAAGAAGGTCTTGTCCTTCCAAGAATCCTCTGCCCTTTTAAAGAAGATACAGTGCAACAAGGCTGAAAAGATGTTAGACCTGATCTACGAGAATAAGGCTTTCAAGGAAGAAATTCTGATCAATAGAAGGTATAGGAAGTATTGGTTAGACGATACTGCGTGGAGAATAAAGATGCGAAGGGAGGTAGTGTTCTTAATGGAAATCGCATGTTTCGCAGCTGCTTTTTTCGCCTCTAAACTTGGCGAAGAATCCGACATAGACTTAATATATGTAAATACGAATATGTCTGACACATTAAGTATTTTAACGTCAATTTACTCGGACGTCAACTGTTTCAACATAGACCACAGTTTTGACGCTACCGTTCCAGAGAACATGCTAGTCCCGGTCATATTGGGTTTTGAGACGAATCTGGAGATCATGCGCAAAAATGAAGTACCATATCTCGGTGTGAACCTCCTTTACAAGGTCAGTGAAATAAAGAGGAAGATGTCAATGGTCTACTCTAATTATGTTAAGATGGTCAAAGGTAGGAAGTCAGGGAAGTGCTTCCTAAATGACTATGAGACAACGATCATAAAACGTTTTCTCGATAACAAAGATTTGTTCTCTCTTGAAGAGTGGCGTAAAGTTTGCTTAAATAGTGTTTCCTCCTTACGTAAAGACTTCGAGAAAACGTTTGGTGGGCTCAAGCTGAATGTTAATATTTCTGATCAAAATCTGCCTTCTACATTATCGACATCCATCTCTTGGTTTCTAGGAAGGAAAGACCTTGAAGAGACGGTTGAAGTCATCACCAAAGTTCCAATTGTTCAGGAAGACCCTTCTGGCGGTCCTCAAATGTACGGGTAAGCTTCTAGCTAATGATCTTTATTGCGAGTATTTTGTCGTCTATTTCTTCTTTCTTCCAGTCTCCATCTAACCTTTCCACTGTTTCAACTTTTTCTGTTCTAACTAAGAACTTCAACTCCTCCCCTTTCTCCCGTACAGTTTCAATGATTTCGATGTCGTCACTCCACAGGATAACGGATTTGACTATTTGAGTCGGATTCAGGCCGATTTCCTTTCTGTACGCTTGGATTCTTCTAGCTACATCTCTAATCGTTCCTTCTTTGATTAAGTCATCTTCCCTGGAAGTCTTCATCAACACAGTGATGTCATCGCTTTCGAGTAGGTCGTAGCCTTCTTGAGGCTCGATCAGAAATTGGAAGTCTTCATCTTGCAATGCGAATCTCATGTCTTCTATTTTCACTTCAAGTTTCTTCTTAGCGATGAGCTCCTTAGCTAAACCGTCCCGATCCGCTTTTTCAAGGAAGTTAAGAAGTTTTGGGAGGTCTTTTCTTAGCTTTTTGCCGAGCGTCTGCATATTTGGTTTAATGTTGTACTTTGTTGGCGCAGAAGCCAGGTCACTCACTATTGTGAGCTGTTTTGTGTTTATTAGGTCCTTTAATACCCCGATCTCTTGTTCTGTAAAATCTTCTCTTTTTGAGATTACGAAGACTGTTTCCCTTACAGGCCATCTCCTTTTAAGCCTAGCCTTCATCCTCAACGCGTTAGCTGCAGACACCATCCTATCAATTGTAGCAAACTTCTTATCAATTTTGTCGTTGACAAGTTCTTTTTCTACTTCTGGAAAGTTCTCTAAAAGGATCGAATCCTTCCTATCTTCAAAGCATTCCAGATACAGTCCTTCTGTGATAAATGGGCAAATGGGGTGTAAAAGGATGTCTGCTCTTTTCAGGCAATAGGCGAGAACGCTGTATATTGTGAGCCTCCTATCTAATGTGCTGGGGTCATCTGACCAAAGCTCCCTCCTGATCGCTGGGACGTACTTCTGGCTTATCTCTTCTATTATGAACTTCTCTAGTATTCTAGCAGCTTCGTTGAATTCGGATTTACTGTAGGCCTTGACAGTTTCAACTATTGCTATTTGAGTTCTTGAGAGTATCCACCAATCTAAGAAGCTTGGTTTCCCCGATCTCATGGCCCATTTTAGATTATGCTTCTTATCGTCAAAACTGTCTAAAGCGCTATTCTGTTGAAGGTAGACGTGTAGATGGTAAAGTGTGTTTAGAACTTGGAAAGGTCTCCCAAGTATTTCATCGGGTTTGAACACGAGGGTGGCTATCGGTGATACCTTCCATGCGAAGTAAAATCTTATCGCGTCAACAGGGTATTGCGATAGGGTCTTATTTCCGTCTATTATGTTGCCTAGACTCTTGGACATCTTCGCCTCATCTGGTCCTAGGATGTGTCCTTGAAAGAGGAAGGCCTTGTAACATGACTTGGGCGCTTTGTTAAAGATCACACTTAGGATTAAAAGGCTGTACGCCCAACCCCGTGTTTGATCGATGCCCTCTGTTAAAAACTCGACAGGTACATACTTGCGGTATTCTTCTTCTGTGAAAGCTGCGTACTGCGATGCTCCAGAATTATGCCATGTGTCTAGTACAAAGCTTTCTCTGAAGGCTTTCCCGCCGCATTTCCTGCATCTTATCGTTATCCTGTCAATCCATGGTCTATGAAGTTCGAAGTTAGGTCCGTCTGGGAGCTCAAGAGCGTTTTCGACGATTTCCTTTCTACTGAAGAGCGCGTTCTTTTCACCGCATTTACTGCAGGTCCATATAGGTAGTGGTGTACCCCACACCCTCTCCCTTGAAATGCACCAAGGCTTCATTTCACGGATTATGTTCAAGAACCTGTTTTTTGGGGCTTCGAAAAAGTATTGCACCCCTTCCGCTGCCTTCAGCGCTTTGTCACCTATCTTATCTACCCAATAGAAGTACTCCCTTCTAGCGAGCCATACTAGGCGATGATGTGACCTCCAACAGGTTGGGTATTCATGTATTATCTTCGATGCTCGAACAACAAGACCTTTCCTTTGAAGGTCTTCGATGACCACAAGATCTGCGTCTCTTGCGAACATTCCAGCGTACTTCCCTGCATCTTGGGTGAAACGTACTGACTCATCAAATGGATTAAAGATCGGCAACCCCTCCCTTTGTGCAATGTCGAAATCTATCTCGCCATTTGCTGGTGCCATGTGGACCAGCCCAGAGCCTGTGCTTATGTCTACTGATCGGTCAAGAACTATGGTGTGAGTTTTGAACTTCTCATCAAGTTCTGCCTGTTTCGGTACCTCATCGGCTAATGGATAGTAGTACCTTTTACCTTTAAGGTCGATGCCAAGTACTTCTCCCTCGACTCTATAGTCCTCTATTCCGAGTTCCTTCATCAGGTCTGTGACTCTGTTAGATGCGATAACCCACTCCTCATCTCCTACTCCCACTATAGAATACTTTGCGTCAGGGTTAGCCCCTACCATGATATCAGTGATAAGTGTAAATGGCATAGTAGTCCACAAAATAATATACCTGTTCCTATGGTCTCTTAGTTTGGCTTTATAGTAAAGCGAAGGGTCCTCTAACAACTCGTATTCTGAACTTACTTCACTATGGCTTAAAGCTGTTTGGCAGTGTGGGCAATAGCCTACCACTCTATAGCTTTCCCCTAGCAAACCCTCCTCCCATGCAGCCTTCAAAATCTGCCACTCCCTCTCGATATACTCGTCGTGGTAGGTCCAATAGTCTTTCTCATGGTCCATCATAAGGCCAAGTAACCTGTCTGAAGAGATCCAGGAAGCGTGGTAGGTCTTTATCATTTCTTTAGCCTTTTCAACCAGTTTTTCCATACCGATCTTGACTAGTTCATGCTTTTCCCCAGTTATTCCTAGTTCTTTTGCTGCTTGAAGTTCAACTGGAAGTCCTTGAGTATCCCATCCACCTCTAAAAATCACTTTCTTTCCGGAAAGTGTCGCGTAACGGAACCAAAGGTCTTTATAGAATCTTCCTCTTACATGGCCTATATGTGGTTCCCCATTTAATGTAGGTGGTCCCTCAACATAGCCTACGACCTCTCTTTGATCTTCTCTTTCCTCGACCCTCCTCCTGATATCGTTCTGATCCCAGTAGGCTCTAACTCTTTCCTCAAGTTCCTTTGGCCTATAGCTAGGTTCTAGCATATTTGACTACCCTTTCCTGATACGATTCCACGCGTCAAATGTTAAAGTTAACGAGTTATTGAATTTTTAGTTTTTACAATTTTTAGTGGGTTTTTCAGCAAAGTAAATAAAAGGTTTTCGTGGAGAATATGTGGGTAAATTGGAGCTTACTTTCATCGCAGACATCCACAGCAACTTGGAGGCCCTCGAAGTAGTGCTTGAGAAGGTTAAGGGTGGACCGATATACTGTTTAGGGGACCTGGTTGGATATGGCGCTAACCCAAACGAAGTAATTGACATAGTACGCTCAAAGGGGATCAAATGCATCCTTGGAAATCACGATTACGCGGTGTGCACTGGTGATACATCTTATTTTAACCCAAGAGCTGTAAACGCTATTTTATGGACTAGAAGGGTCGTGACAAAAGAAAACTCTGAGTTCCTATTGTCCCTCCCTAGGATACTACGCTTAAAGAAGGAAAATCGGAAGATACTGTTGGCGCATGCGACACCAGAGAACCCAATTTTTGGTGACTACATCCACCCTGAGACTGATCCGTTCAAATTTCTATCGTATGCTACAGAATACGAAGAAGACATAATGGGGCTTGGCCACCTACATGTCCCATATGCATATCACAAGCTCGATAAGGTGATCTTCAACCCAGGGAGCGTTGGCCAACCTAGAGATGGGAACCCTCTAGCACGTTATTGCACAATCAATTTAGAGTCTTTAAAAGTAAAATTCTTTGAACTCGATTACGACCGAGAACTTTCTGCTCGGAAGATCGTACAGGCCGGCCTTCCAACGATCTTTGCCACTAGATTATTCAAGGGGATATAGGTAAAGTTTATTACACGTTTTCTGAATGAATTTGGATTATGGCTATAGGTGTTATAGGTCTTGGAAATTTAGGTGGCTCTATTGTCAAAGGGTTAATTAAATCAGGCTATCCTCCTGACCAAATCTACGTATACGATCAAGACGAAAGTAAACACAAGGCTTTCATGGACATGGGTGCTCATCCTTCAGTTTCAAGTGGTGCTTTGCTGTTCTTAACAGAAGTGATATTTGTATGTGTTAAGCCATCGGATTTCGAGAAAGCTGCTAGGAACTTCAGTTTCGTAGAGGACAGTAAGGCTTTGGTCTCGTTTGTTGGTGGTGTGAAACTAGAGAGCTTAACCGCTAAGGTGCATGGTAAGAACGTCTTTAGAGCCATGCCCAACATATCAAGCGAAGTCTGTGAGTCGGTGATCGCTCTTACTTCCCCTAAGACTGCGGATGCGAACATGAAGAAGAAGGTTATCGAGCTGCTGTCTAAGATAGGTGATGTATACGAAGTTGAAGATAGCCAGATAGATGCTTTTACATCTCTATCTGGCAGTGGTGTGGCCTTTGCCACTGAATTGATTAAAGCCTTCTACGAAGCAGGTTTGCTCCTCGGGTTAAGCCACGATAATGCGAAGAAGGTCGCGGTAAAGGTCTTTCTAGGCGCTTCAAAGCTTCTCTCCCAATACGACTTCGAAGAGATAAGTAAAAGGGTGACCACGCCGGGTGGAACTACTATTGAAGGTCTTTACGTTCTAGAAAAGACTGGGGTAAGGGGTGCAATAATCGAAGCAATTAAGGCGGGTGCTGAGAAGGCTTCAAAGTTGACCTCTTAAATCTCCCTTACTTGACCCGAACCATGGATAATGTACTTGGTTGTCGTAATCTCTTTAAGCCCCATCGGCCCTCTCGCATGGAGCTTTTGTGTACTAACCCCTACCTCTGCCCCCAGGCCGAACTCTCCCCCATCTGTAAACCTTGTTGAAGCATTTACATAGACGCATGCAGCGTCGACATTTAACTTGAAGTAATCGGCGTCTTGCAAGTTCTTTGTTATTATCGCTTCAGAATGTTTTGTGCCGTATTTGTTTATGTGGTCAACAGCCTCCTCGACAGATTCGACAACTTTGATAGCTAACGTTAAATCCAAATATTCTTCGTACCAATCTTTTTCTGCGGCCTTAACTACGCTTTTTGAGATGGCCATCGCCCTCTGGTCACCCTTCACTAGCACGTTGTGCCTTCCCATTTCTTCTACCAGCATCGGTATGTACTTGTCAGCTATCTTCCCATGTACGAGCACCTTTCTCACCGCGTTACAAACAGCTGGTCTCTGAACCTTCGCGTTTACTATAATCCTATTAGCCATATCCAAATCCGCGTCCCAATTGACGAAGATATGGTTATTACCTGCACCAGTCTCTATCACGGGAACCGTCGCCTTTTCCCTAACATACCTTATGAACGACGCGCTACCTCTTGGTATTATGACATCGATATAGTCGCTTAGCTTAAGCATTTCGTTTACGACTGCTCTTTCCTTTGACGCTATAATTTGGATCGAGTCCTCCGGGATGACCCCCTTCAAAGAAGACCTCATGACTTCAACGATTTTGACGTTCGAGTTTATCGCCTCCGATCCCCCCCTAAGTACGCATGAATTCCCAGCTCTAAGTGCTAATCCTGCGATGTCGACCGTGACGTTGGGCCTTGCTTCGTAGACCGCCCCGATCACACCAATAGGGACTCTCATCTTTAAGATTTCAAGCCCATGTTTCGTCTTCCAACCCTCGACAACTTCCCCTATAGGGTCAGGTAGGGAAGCGACCTTCAAAAGCCCATCAGCGCATTCCTTTAACCTCTTCTCGTTAAGTAGGAGCCTGTCTACAAGAGGCGAACCAGGATTAAATGCGCTAAATTCTTCGACATCTTTCTTGTTCGCCTCTAAGATCTCTTTCGAATGCTCTATCAACCCTTTTGACATCGAACGTAAGGCGTTCTTCCTTGTATCATCAGAGGACCTGGCTAGAGCGTAGGAAGCCTTTTTAGCTGCCTTTGCTTTTTCTATTAGTTCAGACATTTAGTTTGCTATGCTATTCTATCAGATAAAAACTTTGCTTCAAATGCCCTTATTGTAATGGTCGCCAATGGCTACTTATTCTACATAGACTAAGATCAGGTCCATCAGGTTTGTGCCTGTGTTTCTGGCGTAGACCGCGTCTCCTGTCTGCTTGAAGACGAAGGATGAATTATGCTCATTCTGTTCCTGTGTGACGTTTATGCCGAGTCTTCTTGCCCGTGGTACGAGCGTTCCGTCTACGATCGCGCCAGCAATATCAGTTGGGCCATCTGTGCCATCTGTAGCGATAGATGCGATGACGATTCTACTACCTTCTGATATGTGCTGTGCTGCTGAGAGGGCAAGTTCTTGGTTTCTTCCACCCTCTCCCGACCTGCCCACTATTGTCACCGTGGTCTCTCCACCAAGTATAAGTAGACATGGGCGTCTAAAAGGCCTATTGAAATTAGCTATCTCATTCGCGATAGATGCGATTACTGTCCCCACGTGCTTAGCCTCCCCCCTTAGGCTAGTAGATAGTATAAAGGCGTTTATCCCCATTTTAGA
>Ga0129301_1000528_pt1 | contig 21008 bp, 19 predicted proteins | sample ConPoolayeHmetaG_FD_94489 | JGI IMG/M metagenome (GOLD analysis project Ga0129301, IMG submission 94489) | Hot spring microbial mat communities from California, USA to study Microbial Dark Matter (Phase II) - Cone Pool mat layer H metaG ...
CGACAGATAATTCGCATGGCTCAACTTGGCTTAAGAGAAAGAGTATTAAGTAGTGACACCTTATGGTTGTGCGCTGCATGTTTCACTTGTACAGACCGTTGCCCGCAGGATGTTGAAGTTGCAAGTGTTATACGTGTTTTAAGAAATTTAGCTGCGGAAAAAGGATATGTTCCACAAGTATTCAAAGAGCAAGCGACAAGTATTCTTGAATCTGGTTATGCTTACAAAATCCCAGAATTAAGAATAAAAAAGAGGGAAACATCAGGGCTCCCACCATTACCAAAGGGCAATCCAGAAAGTATAAGGAAATCTCTTGGAGATGTAGGTTTTCTGAAATTCCTTGAATGTGCTGGTGAGAAGAAATGAGCGAAAACAAAAACAAGTATTTGATGTTTCTCGGCTGTGCAATTCCTTACCGCGTATCTGCATATGAGATATCAGCACGCAAAATGCTTCAAAAATTAGGTGTTGAACTTGTTGAAATGCCAGAATTCAACTGTTGCGGGCTGCCACTTGACCCTGTTAGCCACGAAATGATGCTCATACTTGCAGCGAGAAATCTTGCATTGGCAGAACAGAAAGGCTTAAACATAATAACCTTATGTCCCGGTTGCGCGGGCACTTTAAAGAAAGTTAACAAGATACTGAAGGAAGATAAGGCGTTAAGAGAGGAAATTAACAAACATTTGAAAGAGGCTGGTTTGGAGTTTAAAGGAACAGTTGATGCGAAGCATCTTATGCAAGTGCTAATCGAAGATGTGGGATTGGAGAGAATAAAGAATTCTGTTGTTAAGCCGCTTACAATGCTTAAAGTTGCAGAACACAATGGCTGCCACATTCTAAGACCGAAGGAATACATTGGGTTTGATGACCCAGAAGACCCGAAAACGCTTAAGACGCTCATTGAAGCAACTGGTGCCACATGCTTGGATTATATGGATGAAACTGAATGTTGCGGTGCACCAAGCGTAGGCGTAAGCGATAAGGTTGCGTTACAATTAGCGAGAGACAAGCTTAACCATATTAAAATGGTTGATGCAGAAGCAATGATAACCATTTGCCCCTTCTGCCACATCATGTATGACACAAACGAGTTACGTATTGAGAAAATGTTCAACGAAACTTATGGCATCCCCATACTGCATTATCCACAACTGCTTGGTTTAGCCATGGGCATAAAACCAGAAGAACTTGCATTTAACGAACTTAGAGTTGACGTTTCAAAAATACTGAAAAAAGTTACGGAGAGCGAAAATTAAATGGTTAAGGATAAATTGAAAATAGCCTTCTACTGGGCTGCAAGCTGCGGCGGCTGTGAAATAGCTGTTTTGGACATAAATGAAAAAATATTAGACGTTATACAGATTGCAGACATTGTCTTCTGGCCTGTAGCTATGGACATAAAATACAAGGATGTTGAAAACATGCCGGATAAGTACATTGACATATGCTTTTTTAACGGTTCAATAAGAAACAGTGAACAGGAGCATATGGCTAAACTGCTAAGGCAAAAGTCAAAGACACTGGTTGCTTTTGGTTCCTGCGCTCACGAAGGATGCATCCCTGGCTTGGCAAATTTGCATAACCGCGAAGAAATTTTCGCTAAAGCTTACTTGAAAAGTAGGTCCACCTTAAATCAAGATGGTATAGTTCCCAAAACGGAGGCTAAAGTCAAAGAAGGCACATTGGAGCTTCCAGAATTTTATAATACTGTAAAGACTTTGAACCAAACGGTTGACGTAGACTATTATTTACCTGGTTGTCCGCCGCCTGTTAAGCTTATAATCAATGCGGTAGAAGCCATTACAAAGAATGCGTTGCCGCCAAAAGGTTCAGTGCTTGCTCCACTGAAGTCAGTGTGTGACGAATGCCCAAGAAAGAAGGAAAACAAGAAAATCTCCAAAATCTATCGTGTCCACGAAAAAGTTCCAGAACCAGAAAAATGCTTGCTAGAGCAAGGAATATTATGTATGGGACCAGCAACCCGAAGCGGATGCGGAGCCCAATGCTTAACTGTTGACATGCCATGCACCGGATGCGGCGGACCATGCCCGAACGTGCCAGAACAAGGCGCAGCAATGATTAGTGCTTTAGCTTCTATTTTAGGTTTGGAAGAGGAGAAGGAAAAATATTCAGATGAAGATGTGGAGAAACTGCTAAGCCAAATCAAAGACCCAATTGGAACATTTTACATGTACTCATTGCCTGCTTCGATTCTTAGGAGAAAGGTGGTTAAGTAATGAAGAAAATACAGATAAACCCAATAACAAGGTTGGAGGGTCATGGAAACATATCAATATTTCTTAATGATGCTGGAGAAGTTGAAAATGCTTACTTGCAAATTCCTGAACTGAGAGGGTTTGAACAGTTTTGTGTTGGCAGAAGAGCCGAGCTTATGCCCATTTTAACAACGAGAATTTGCGGAGTCTGCCCGGTAGCTCATCATTTCGCTTCTGCAAAGGCTTTGGATGCCGCGTTTAATGTTGAACCACCTTCTGCTGCAAAAAAGCTTCGAGAGCTCATGTACGCTGCCTACTTCATTTATGACCATACACTGCACTTTTACTATCTGGGTGGTCCAGACTTTGTCGTTGGTCCAGATGCTCCGCCAGAGAAACGGAACATTTTAGGCGTTATTGAAAAGGCTGGTTTAGATGTTGGCAAAGAAGTTATTAAACATCGAGCTTATGGACAAAAAATGACTGAGCTTATCGGCGGCAAGGCAACACATCCAGTTTGCGGTTTGCCTGGAGGAGTGTCAAAACCGTTAAGCGAAGAGAATAGGGCTGAGATTGAGCGTATGGCTGAATCATGCGTTAATTTTGCCCAGTTTTCACTTAAACTGTTTCATGATATAGTTTTGGGCAATACTAAATATGTTGATTTGATTAAGAGCCAGACTTACACGCTTAAGACTTATTATATGGGTTTGGTTGACAAAGACAACAAAGTCAACTTTTACGATGGTAAAGTGCGTGTAGTGGACCAAAAAGCAAAGGAATTCGTAAATTTTGAGCCTAAAGAATACTTGGATAATGTTGCAGAGCATGTGGAAGAATGGTCGTATTCAAAAATGCCCTACTTAAAGAAAATCGGATGGAAAGGCTTAGTTGATGGTGCAGACAGCGGCATATACCGTGTCGGTCCATTAGGCAGGCTTAACGCTTCAGAAGGCATGGCAACCCCGCTTGCACAAGCTGAATATGAGCTTATGTACAAGACTCTTGGCGGAAAACCAGTTCACAGCACCTTGGCATTCCACTGGGCAAGACTGATTGAACTGCAGTATGCTGCTGAACGAGCATTAGAATTAGCCAGAGACCCAGAAATCACAAGCAAAGATGTGCGTGCCACACCTGGCGAACCAGGTGAAGGAGTCGGCATAGTGGAAGCTGCACGGGGAACTTTGATTCATCATTACGTGTTAGATAAAGATGCATTAGTTAAAGATGTGAATATGATTGTGGCTACAACTAATAATTATCCAGCCATCTGCATGTCAGTTAGAGACGCAGCCAAAGGCTTAATTCACAGCGACAGGGTAGATCAAGGTTTGTTGAACATGGTTGAGATGGCATTTAGGGCTTATGACCCGTGCTTTGCATGTGCAACACATTTTGCCGTGGGACAAATGCCGCTTACAGTTAACATCTACAACAACGAAAAAAAATTGATCAAAACTGTGCAGCGGTAACTTTTTTCTTTCCTCATCTGTTACTATTCTGTTTTTATTGGCGGTATCATATGTGATAGAAGAAGAATTGAAAAAATGGCTTCTTAACGCAGAAAAGGTTGTTATTGCTGGTATTGGAAATCCAATTCGTATGGACGATTTTGTAGGTGTCAAAATAGTTCAGGATTTGCATGGAAAAGTTTCTGATAAGGTTTTGCTGATTGAATGTGAAACAGTTCCAGAAAGCTATTTACAGCAGATAATTGACTTTAATCCAACACATATATTGCTGATAGACGCTGCAGTTTTAGACTTAAAGCCAGGCGAATCAAAACTTATGAAGCCAGAAGAATTGACAAATTTTCCTGCATTCACCACGCATATGCTTCCTTTGCGAATTTTCTGTGAATATCTCGCCAAAACTACAAATGCAAAAATTGCTTTGCTGTTAATAGAGCCTTATAAAACTGATTTTGGAGACGGCTTAACTGCAGAACTTGAAGGCTTTGCGAAAAGAACTGCAGAAACATTGGTTAAATTACTACACTAAAACCTTCTTCTTTTACTTTTATCCGTGTCACAAGTATATTTAACATTAAGAGTTTTGGCTAAGCGTTGTAATTCTTCTTCGCTCATCCATTCTGTTTTTAGATATTGTAATATTTTCTTGTCGCCTAATCCTAACCGTCTTGCTTCTTCAACAGTTATGCTGTAGGCTTCTATTTCTGTTGGTCTATCCACATACCCGAAATTATCATCGAAAAGTTTCTTTCCATCCATAAACTGTTTCACATGCACCAGCTCATGAATAATATCAAGGTAAATATCCATTAAATCTCCATTATTCAAATAATCTGCGCTAACCAATAAATGTCCATCATCATCGCTAACGCCCATATATCCATGTCTTCCAAAAAATTCAACTCGAAGATTGCGTAAAACCTCCTCTGTTTTCTCACCGAAAATTCTTCTTACGGCTTCAACTTTTTCGAAGCCCTTGAAATAATCAGTAAACGGATGCATTGTCACTTTGGCTTTACGTATTATTTTAATATTCAGCCGCATGTCTTTTCACGCTTGCTGCATTATTTGCTATTTTTTGAAGTATCGATTGTTTACTAAAAAATTCAAGTTAATTATAAGACTTTTTATATAAGCATTCTAAAATTTCGTAATACACTGCAAGGATTTGGGTGCATGCATGTTTTACGTGAAGAAAATGTCAGCTGAAGATTTCAATTTCGCTGTTCATCTAACTGACACAAAAAATTGGGGACTTATAGAAGAAGACTTCCAATTCATGACGGAGTTAGAGCCAGAGGGCTGTTTTGTACTGCTTGACGATTCTGAAAAAATTGGCATCATAACCTCAATAAGTTATGGAAGAATAGGCTGGTTTGGAAACCTGATTGTTGAAGAAAGGCATAGGAGAAAAGGTGTAGCCTCGCAATTGGTTAAACAAGTCATCAACTATTTGACAAACAAAGGTACAGAAACTGTGGGTTTATACTCTTATATTGATGCTATACCTTTCTATGAGAAACTTGGCTTCAGATGTGATGTTAACTTTACAGTATTGAAAGGAAAAGCATTCAAATCAAAGGCAGAAGCTGAAATTAAAGAGGCTACTGAAGAAGATTTGCAGAAAATCGTTGAATATGACTATTCATGCCTTAATATATCAAGAAAGAAGTTGCTTGAAGCTATCTTTCGTTATTCTGACAATTTATGCTATCTTTCTATAGAAAATGGGCAAATGTGCGGGTATATTATGGTGAAAGTTTACAGTGGATTGGCTGAAATAGGACCATTAATCTGCAACAGTGGAAGAAGCGACGTTGCTATAAACCTTATTAAAAGCGTTTTTAACAAGATTGAGGGTTATAATGTTACACTGTGCCTTCATAAGAAAGAATCTGCGATAAAAAATTTCCTTGGGAAATATGGATTCAGCCAGAGTTTTGATGTTGCAAGAATGTTTTTAAAACCAACAAACATTAAAGACTGCATTTACATTGCCGAATCTCTTGAGAGAGGTTGATGCTCAATTGTTTACTGCTGATTTGTCAAGAATACTCGTCACAGATTTTCTTAGAAGCTCATGGCAATGTATAGAAGTCCTTGTTAAGAAACTTTCTGACTTCAGAGAAAGAGAAGATTCAAGCAAAAAGAAGAATGTTAACCTCTTCTACTTCAAGAATGGGCAAAGAAACAACATATCAATTGAAGGATGGCATTTCTTCCTTAGGACTTCAGTTGAATATTCAAATCCACAGCTAACTGTAGAAGAGGTTCAAGGAATTATTGCTGCTCGGCTACTTGAGACTTGTGGAAATTATTTCTACTCAACTGGGCTTCATAAAGCTGACGGCAAAGACATTGATGAAATATGCGAACGATTAAAAAAGCCTCCTGAGGGCTTGATAATTCCTTTTCTGCTCAATACTGATGACATAGAGCCTGACAGATACTCCATGAATCCGCTTAAGGAGTCAATAGTTGCCAGCGGGCAAAGTGCATTTCCAGTAGCCACGGTAACAACAGAAAAGTTGGAGATAGACCAAACATTTGCACAGAAATATGAAGGTTCACTGATTTGCAAAGACGAAATAGAGACAATTAAACGTCATCTTCAAACACGCAATAACAGTTACATGGACATGGTAGACGCAGTAAAATATGAGCTTATGGAAAACTTTTCTAAATCTTTTGGAATCAACCTTAGCTTATATGCGATGCGCATGCCGCTTGCTATTATGAAGAATGAAAAGCCTGAAGAATTATTGCACTACATTATGCAGGAAGTGCACAGAGATTATGAGTCTGTTGAGCGTGTTTACAATTGTGTGGGGAGAAGCATAAAGAGCCGAACAACGTTGCTCACAATTCCACATTCGCTGAAAGGTTATGGCTCCAAACGTGCAGCCAAAGGTAAAATCTACTTCGGTGGAAATATGCTAAAGAATGTCAAAGTAGATTATGAGACAACACTGCTATATCCAAATGCAATTGACCCAGCAGACATCAGCATTGCAAGGGCTGATGACCATTTCATTGTTGAAGGCAACAAACTTGCCAAATACAATTATGTTGAAACACCTTCTTCCCCACAATTCTTCCTCTATATGTTGGCTTCGCCAGAAAACGCAGCCTTATGGCATGGCATAGGAGCCTTCGGTGCCTCGCAACTAGTGAAAAGCTATATAACAGTGCGATTTGCATGCAACAGAGGCACGCTGATTAAAAACTTGAAAGAAAAATATGGTGTATCAGCAGAGATTCCTCTGCAATTCAATTTAATGCCTGAGCATATGTGGGCGCATCCAATATATCACAATATCGACGCAAGCCTTGGCTGTGTTGAAAATCTAAGCGATTTGGCGCTAAGAGGTATGAAAATAGAAACTCTTCCAGCCGCCAACTTCATCCGCAAATGAAAAAGGAAGGTTCCAAAAATGCTTTTTGAACAAATAAAACAGCACGGTGACAACTTCTCCTACATAATTGCAGACGAAACAACAAAAGAAACAGCGGTTATTGACCCAAACTTTAACACTGAAGTTATAACGCGGCTCTTAAAGAAAAAGAAGCTTCAGCTTAAATACATCATTAATACACATGGTCACAGCGACCATACTGCTGGCAATGAAGAGATTAAGCATGTTTTTGGCGCTAAAATAGTTGCACATAAATTATCAAAGATTAGCAAAGATATTAGTGTAGATGAAGGAGACACAGTGATTATAGGCAAAATTCCAATTAAAATCATTCACACACCAGGACATACACACGATAGCATCTGCCTTCTCGTAGATGGCAAACTACTACTTACAGGCGACACACTTTTTGTTGGCGAATGCGGCAGAACTGACATGACTGGTGGAAGTTCAGAAGAATTGTATGTCAGTCTTTTCAACAAATTGATGAAGCTTGATGACAGCGTAAAGGTTTATCCTGGACATGATTATGGCTCAAAATCATATTCTACAATTGGGATTGAGAAAAGAACAAACTATACGCTGGAAAAGCGCACACTTGAGGAGTTTATAGAATTCATGAGAGATTGAGGGTTTCTATAAATCAAAAATTGTTAATTGTCTAGAAAAATGGAAAAATAAGGATGATATTATATTCTATTTGCTTCTTACCGCTTCTTGGAACAGTTTCTTCGTTGCAGTGAATCTAGCCTTCTGCGCTAGAACATCAGCTGTAACTAGGTCTAAAGATTCTTCAGGACACCATTTAACGCATTGTGGTTCGCCTTTTTCCTTGCATAAATCACAGACGTAGACAACCTTATCCTCTGGATGTAGCATAATTGCTCCATAGTCGCACGCTTCGATGCACCATCCACAGCCATTGCACTTATCCTTATCCACGTTTATCAGTCCTGTCTCTTCCGACTGTGTTAAGGCATCTCTTGGACAAGCTGCAACACATGGGGGGTCTTCGCAAAGTCGGCATGTAACTGCGAGGTTTACTAGTGGATTTAGTCTGACAACTCGGATTCGTGATTTTAGCGGGTTGAAAGATTTCTCTTTCTCCCATGAGCAAATATACTCGCATACTTGGCATCCAACACATTTGTCTGGGTCTGCTGAAACAAATTTTCTCTCGTGAATTTTCACCATTGCTATTCCTCCGACTTCTTTTCAATTATGTGAAGTAACTCATCCATGTCCAAATCTTGAAGCTTAGCTGCTGTCGGCACTCCTTCTCTTGTCCATCCACGTGCCTCATAATAATCATCAAGAAGCAAGTCTAATTCTTCCCTTGTCACGTACGCTCCTTTGGATGGTCCTTCGTCTGGAACTGGTTCATGCATAACTTTCCATGGCAAAGTGTCGTCTTTTCTGCTCAAGCCTTCTCTAATGTTAAAAAGTCTTGCCACATTGTTTATTCTTTCTCCAGCCTTCCTCATCTCTTCTGGTGTGAAATTTGCACCTGTTACCAAGTTGTAAAGCTTAGTCATATCTTCGAGCTCTTTGTAATATGTGCCTCTTGAAAATTTGCAGACAATCAAAGAGTCAATCAGTGTGTACAAATCCTCCATGTCTTTAACAAGTTTTCCTCTGCCTTTCTCAGCCTTCAGACGGTTAACCTTGCCTTTCACATCGAATGCATAGGCTCCATGGCGATTATGGTCTGCTCCACGGAAAGAAACTGCAAAGCCCAAAGCTGCAGTTTTGAGACAGCGGAGGTCGTAACCAGTAATCTCAACGCCTTTTATGTGCTGTGCAAGTTTTTCTGCGCCTTTGCCTATTTTTTCTCCAGCAATTTTGACACCATCAGCGAGTATGTCGCCTATACCCTCTCGTTTGCCTATCTTCTCGATAATCTGCACTAATGCTTCATGATTGCCAAAGCGGGCGTCAATACCATCAAAATCCTCCTGCGTCAATATTCCGTTCTCATAACAGTCCATAGCAAATCCAACAATTGCACCAGCGCTAATTGCGTCAATTCCATAATAATTGGATAAATCCATCCCTTTTATGATAGCATCAAGGCGGTCTACACCACAATAGGGTCCCATAGCCCACAACGGCTCATATTCCATTCGCGTCATAGTACCCTTGTATGGTCCTTCACCAACTACGCAGACGTGCTCACATCTCATTGCACAGGAGCTGCAACCGATGATTTTTGCAACGTATCGCTCGTTTAATGTTTCGCCGCTTACTTTTTCTGCGCCTTCAAACGTAGCATTTCTATAGTTTCTCGTAGGCATGCAATGCAGAGAATTGTGTACAAGAACGTTTTCTGGGGTGCCTAATGTTCGATACTTCTGTGTTGCTGGCCCCTTCATTCTCTCATGAAACTCTTTAACATATTCCATGAATTCCTCTGGCTTAGCAACAGTTACATCATGTGTTCCGCGGAGGGCAATTGCCTTCAAATTCTTTGAACCCATGACAGCGCCTAACCCTGTTCTGCCTGCAGCCCTTGTCTTCTCGTTAATTATACATGCTATACGGGAAAGTTTCTCTCCTGCTGGACCAATAGCTGCAACGCGAATGTAATAGTCGCCTAACTCTTCTTTGATTATGTCTTCAGTTTCTGCTGGAGATTTGCCCCACAAATGCGAAGCATCTAAAAGCTGAATTGACTCATCATCAATCCAAACATAAACAGGTTTTTCTGCTTTGCCCTTAAAGATAACAGCGTCATATCCAGCTCTCTTCAGCTCTGTTCCAAAAGAACCATGCGATTTGGATTCGCCAACTCCAAAGCTCTGAGGCGATTTTGAAACAAAGGCGTGTCCATTTCCGCCAGTAGGCCATACCGTGCCTGATATGGGTCCAGTTGTTAGAATTAGTGGGTTTTCTGGGCTGAATGGGTCAACTCCTGGTTTAGAATGGTCTAGCCAAAGTCTTATGCCTAAGCCTATTCCGCCAATATATTTTTTGGCGTATTCCTCGTTTAAAGGTTCTACATGGGTTTTTCCAGTTGTTAAATCTATGTGAAGAATTCTTCCTGCGTAACCAAACAAGATTTTTCCTCCATATGTAACGCATTTTTAAGAGAAGTATAAAATTCATCCAATAAATATATTAATGTATCTGCACAAGCAAACTAAATCTGCCAAAAAAAGAGAAAAGAAAAGGGTTAGATTGTTTCTTTCAGAAGTTCCAATATGTCTCTCACTGCAATCTTGTTCTCTACATCAAGCACTTTTACTGCATCTTCTAAAGTGGTTACACAGAATGGACAAGCTACAGCTATAATGTCGACGCCTAGCTCTAAGGCTTCTTTAACTCTGTCAACGCAAGGACGCTTCTCTGATGGTGCCTCCTCTGTCCAGACTCTTCCTGCTCCTCCACCACAGCAGAAGCTACTTTGCATGTTTCTCTTTAACTCCATGAGTTGCAAACCGTTAATGGCTTTTAGAATTTGTCTCGGAGCGTCATAGATTTCGTTGCGTTTGCCGAGGAAGCATGGGTCGTGGTAAGCAACTTTTTTCTCCAAAGCCTTAGAAGGTTTGATTTTGCCTTGTTTGATTGCTTCTGCTAAAAATTGTGTGTAATGTTGCACATTAAGCCTTTCATCTGCATATGGTTTATCGTTTTTGAATGTGTTGTAGCAGTGTGGCGAAAGTGTAACAATTTTTTCTGCTTTGAATTTTTTAAACATTTCAATATTATGCAGGGCGAGTTCTTCAAAAAGTCCCTTCTCACCCATTCTCAGCATGTGGTCTCCACAGCACCATTCTTCCATGCCCAAAGTTGCATAGCTGATGCCGAGTTTGTCAAATATTGAAGCCATTGTTCTGGCTACTTCTCTGTTTCTAAGGTCATACGCGGTGGAACAGCAAACAAAGAAAAGCACATCGGCATTTCCTGTCTCTGGATAAGTCTTGACATTTAAGCCTTCAGCCCACTCCATCCGTTTGCTTTGATGTGTACCCATTGGATTATGATATTTGTAAACGCTTTCAAGCACATCTTTAACCGTTTTTGGAATGTTTCCAGCTTCCACTAAGAGGCTGTGGTCGTCAACTATGGCGTTTGCACAGTTAACGAGTTTGGGACAGAAAAGCGTGCATGAATTGCATTGGGTGCAAAGCCATACATTGTCTGCCATAGGCTTAAGTCGCTCATTTGAGCCTTCATCTCTTGAATCTGCAATAAACCTATAGTTTGCAGTGAGCGTTGCTGGTCCAAGAAATCTTTCATCAATTGCAGCGGGACATGCTGAATAGCAGATTGAACATTTTATGCACAATGTCAAATCCCAGAATTTCTTGAGGTCTTGGGGCATCTGCGAAAACTCGTCAAGCTTTTTTAATGCGTCTTCTGGCTTTATCAAGTAATTCTTAATCTTCTTAAGTGCGTCAAAGAAAGGTTGTATGTCAACAACCAAGTCTTTTATGATTGGTAAGTTTGTAATAGGCTCAATAGTCAAAGAATCAGTGTTCAAATGGAGCACTTGCGTATAACAAGCAAGCATTGGCTTTCCATTAACGTTGATTGCACAACTTCCACAGATTCCCATTCTGCATGAATGCCTAAAAGTAAGCGTCTCATCCAAATTATCCTTAATATAAAGCAAGGCATCAAGCAATGTTGTTCCTTTGCGAATTGGCACTTTATAAGTGGACACATAATGCCTCTTGCTCTGCGGGTCAAAACGACTTATATTAAACTCAACAATCTTCTCAACTTTCACACCCATAATCGCATCCTCCTAATAGGTCCTCGCAACAGGCGGCCACTTCGTTATCGTCACAGGAATATACTCAAGCCTCGGTCCATCCATTGTGTAATATGCTAATGTGTGTTCCAGCCAGTTTTGGTCATCTCGCTTCGGATAATCAAGCCTTGAATGTGCACCACGTGACTCAGTACGGGGAAGCGCACTAACTATTGTAACTTCAGCTAAGTCCAGCATAAAATCAAGTTGCAATGCGCTTAGAAATCCAGTGTTAAAATTTTTGCTCTTATCTTCAACTTTTATGTTTTTGAACCGCTGTTTAAGCTCCCTTATTTTCTTCAGCGCCTCTTTAAGCATATCGCCTTTTCGATATATCCAAACATTCTCATTCATTACACGTCGCATTTCATCCCTTATATTGGGTACTCTTTCGCTGCCTTCACTTCCCAATATTCCATCATAAACCCTTTTCTCCTCAGCGGAAAGTTTCTCTTTTGAAATCTCGCGAATCATGCTTTTAGTTGCATATTTTGCAGCTTCTTCACCAGCCACTGCCCCAAAAACTAGGCATTCCGCAGTTGAGTTGGTTCCAAGCCTATTTGCACCATGCACACTTATGCATGAACACTCGCCAGCAGCATACAAACCCGCAATTGGCGTTTCAGCGTTAATATTCGCTTTGATTCCTCCCATGGAATAATGTGCTGCTGGGCGTATTGGTATATACTCTTTAACCGGGTCTACTCCACCAAGCTTCATGGCAACATCGCGGATTAATGGCAGTCTTTCGTTAATTTTCTCTTCGCCTAAATGTGTAAGGTCCAAGGCTATGTAAGGTCCATAGGGTCCTTCTAAACCGCGTCCTTCAAGAATTTCTGTCTGTTCTGCTCTTGAAACCACATCGCGCGGAGCTAATTCCATTTTTTCTGGAGCATACTTTTTCATGAAGCGTTCGCCTTTCGCATTAAGCAAATATCCGCCTTCGCCTCTTGCGCCTTCCGTGATTAAGACGCCGGAAGGAACTAAGCCTGTTGGATGAAACTGCACAAATTCCATGTCCTCTAATGGTGCACCAGCACGATAAGCCATTGCCATTCCATCGCCAGTAGTGGTATGCGAGAAAGTTGTGAACTCGTATATGCGTTCATGTCCACCCGTTGCCATTACAATAGCTTTTGCAGCTAACGCTTCCATTTTGCCAGTTACCATTTCTATGGCTGTTAAACCAATTGCCCTACTATCTTCCACAATTATTGAAGTAGCAAACCACTCCTCATAGAATTTTATGTTTGCGTATGATAAAGCCTTGCCATAAATTGCATGCATTTCATGAAAACCAGTCATATCAGCAGCGAAGCATGCTCTGGGATAGGTGTGTCCACCGAAAGGTCTTTGATCTATTTTTCCGTCTTGAGTGCGACTCCATGGACAGCCCCAATGCTCTGTTAAAACTATTTCTTTTGGCGCTCTTCTAACAAAAAATTCTACAGCATCTTGGTCTGCAAGATAGTCTGCGCCCTTCACAGTGTCAAAAGCATGTAAATCAAAGGAGTCTTTTTCTTGCATAACAGCGGCTGTTCCACCTTGTGCGCAAACAGAATGTGACCGCAATGGGTGATGTTTGGAAATCACTGCAATATCGAGTTTGTCGTTGATCTCCGCTGCGGCAACAGCTGCTCTTAAGCCAGCTAAACCAGCTCCAACGACAACTATGTCATGAGTGTTTTTTTCCATCCATCTTTCACCTGTGATATGGGAATACCCACTACTTTACTATGTAGGTTTTATAGTTTTCCAGAGGTTGATGATTGTTAGAATATTCAATTTCTTAGAATGATACATTCTTTTCTTTTTTCGCCATGAAAACTACAGAAATAAATAGCCTAAAAAACGGAGTCATTCTTTTCTCGTTATACTTCTTTTAGAAAAAGGATGGTTCGAAATGGGCTTCCTACAATTTTTTTAAGGTTTATTGTGAAAAATTTTTAATTAATTAAATCAAACTTAATTGAAACATAATTAAGATGCCTATTCGTTTCTAGAGGGGGATGAGAGCTGTTTAGCAAAATCTTGATTGCAAATCGAGGAGAAATTGCAATTAGAGTAATTAGAGCTTGCAGAGAGTTAGGAGTGAAAACTGTGAGTGTTTACTCTGAAGCAGACGCGGATTCTCTGCATGTTCAGTATGCAGATGAAAGCCACTGTATAGGACCAGCAGAACCCGCCCAGAGTTACCTAAAAACGGATAAAATAATCGAAATTGCTAAAAAATCCAGATGCGAAGCAGTACATCCAGGCTATGGGTTTCTTTCTCAAATACCCGCCTTCGCCAAAGCATGCGAAGAGAACGACCTAGAATTCATAGGTCCGTCAAGCAAAATTCTGCATAAAATGGGCAGCAAAGTTGAAGCCCGCAGAATTGCCGTCAAAGCTGATGTTCCTATTATTCCAGGAAGTATTGAATCATCGCAGAATTTAGACGAGGCTATTGAGACTGCAGAGCATGTTGGGTTCCCAGTTCTTGTTAAAGCGGTTTACGGCGGTGGAGGAAAAGGCATGCGGATAGTCATGAACAGAAAAGAAATGTGGCAAGCGTTGGAACTTACGGCCTCTGAAGCAGAAAGCTCCTTTGGAAGATGCGAAATTTACGTTGAAAAATTTCTTCCAAGAGCAAGACACATAGAATTTCAAGTTTTAGCTGACAAGCATGGAAAAATTATCCATCTTGGCGAACGTGAATGCTCACTTCAGAGAAGATATCAGAAGCTCGCCGAAGAAACCCCCTCGCTTTTCATGACAGAAGAGCTTAGAAAGAAAATGGGAAAAGCCGCAATAAAAATTGCACAAGCAATAAACTACGTTAACGCTGGTACAGTTGAGTTCCTCGTGGACCAAGAAGGACATTACCATTTTTTAGAAATGAACACCAGACTTCAAGTTGAACACTTAATTACGGAAATGGTGACTGGCATAGACATTGTCAAGACGCAAATCAGAATCGCAACCGGTCAGAAGCTTGAATATAAACAAAACGACATCACCCTAAAGGGGCACGCGATAAACTGTAGAATCAATGCTGAAGACCCTTTCAACAATTTCATTCCGTCTCCAGGAACCATATCTAGGCTCCAGCTGCCCGGGGGTCCAGGAGTGAGGATTGACACTCATATTTATACTGGCTATCCCATCTCGGTTTTCTATGATTCTTTGATAGCTAAACTTGCAGTCTGGGGAATAAACCGACATGAAGCGGTGCAGAGAATGAAAAATGCGTTGAATGAATTTGTGGTGGTGGGTGTAAAAACAACGATTCCTTTTCATGAACGAATCTTGGAAGATGAACAGTTTCTCAATGGCGACATTCACATAAACTTTGTTGATGAAAAAATCGAGAAGCTTATGCCGAAACAGGCCTTAAAAGAGGAAGAAGTCGCTGCAATTGTCGCAGTTTTAACCGAATATGTGGAGAGAAAAGGCGTTCGAGCGGTTATTCCGAAAAGAGAGTCTACAGCGGTTTCATTATGGAGACTTGTAAGTAGAAACAGGAGGCTGAGCAAAGCGTCTTGACTCTTCGAGAAGTTTTGGTGAACAAAAAACCATATGAGATTAGGGTTTTGGAGCAAAACGGTAAAAACTTTCTTGTAGAAGTGAATGGGAAAACATTCTGTGTCGCATTTAAAAATTCAAGTCAAGGCAAAGTGGCTGTACTAGAAATTAACGGTAAAACTTTCTCAGCAATTGTTAATAAGCTTCAAGGAGGCTTTCTGCAAGTCGTGATTGATGGAAAACTTTTCGATGTCCAACTTCACAAGATTCATAAGAAAGCATCTATAGAAACAGAATCAATAGTAAAAATTGCTAAAAAGTCTGCAACAAATTTGATTGTTGAAAAGAATGCTGTGACTGCTCCCATTTCTGGCAGAATTGTTTCATTAAAAGCTGATGTTGGAATAAAAATTGAGAAAGGTGCGTGTATATGCGTTTTGGAAGCAATGAAAATGCAAAATCAAGTGCTTTCTCATAAGGCTGGTATAGTAAAAGAAATAAGAGTATCTGCGGGAAGCGTTGTAAATAGAGGGGACGTTTTGGCAATCATTAGTTAGCTTACGACTATTGTATTGGAAACTCTTTTATGTAATGTTGACATCGATTAAATGTTCTGTGAGGGTGTGTGCAATTTGAGCGTAATATTTGCTGGTGTGGACCATGTGGGTGTTGCTGTTAAAAATTTGGATGAGGCTATTAGCATTTACCGTGATGTTTTAGGGTTTCTGCTTAAGGGAGTTCACGTTTTGACAGAACGAAAGGTTAAGGTTGCGTTCTTTTCTACTGGTGGCGAAACGCAGATTGAACTTTTGGAACCGCTTGACAGCGACAGCCCAATTGCAAAATTTTTGGAAAAACGCGGTGAAGGCATTCACCACTTTGCTGTCAAAGTTAGAGATATTGAAGCTGTTATACGAGAGCTCAAGGAGAAAGATGTTCTGCTTGTGGATGATAGACCTCGAGAAGGGGCAGAAGGCGCAAAAATTGCTTTTATCAATCCGAAGAGCACTAAGGGTGTTCTATTGGAGCTTGTAATGAAATAATCAGTAGTTCAGAAAATAACATCTTTAAACGTTATTTAGAGGTGTTCTTTCGATGAAGAGCATAAGTCAAACTAGAATTGTGCTTTTGACCCAATTTTTCCACTCTTTCGCTAGCGGAGTTATCGGCATTATCGTGCCTTTGATGATGAAAGAAAGAAACGTTGATGTTGTTGTCATTGGACTGGTGTTTGCAGCTATGCCGCTTATAATGCAGTTTGGAAGATTGTTTTTTGCTACGCTTTCTGATTTTTGGGGTAGGAAACTGTTTTTTCTTTCCAATGGAATATTGGCTTTCATCTCCAACATAATTTATTATTTTGCTCATACGCCCTTGGAGTTCTTGTTTGGCAAAGTTGCAGAGGGAACGAAAGAAGGCATGATTTGGGCTGTTAACCGCCCATTTCTTTTAGAGAAGAGTGGTGGACATTGGAGAGTTCTTGTCCAATTGAGAAGTGTGGTTTACATGAGCTACGCTTTGGGAAGTTTGATGGCTGGTTTTCTTGTCGCTTGTTTTCTTTTTGAAGGAACAATGCTAATCTGTGCAATGTGTGGTCTCTTTGTTATTTTCCTATCTCTCCTTCTTATTAGCGAACGAAAAGCACAATTCAACATGGAGAAAGCATTGAACTTTTTAGATTTTAGAAGAAAAACAAAAATCTTTAAAATTTTCTTTGTGTTATTTTTTATGATAGGCTTATCCTATGGTTTTCGTGGCGGTTTCGTTATCCCATTATTTTTGGACAGAAATGGGTTCAACGCAGAAGCCATTGGCTTAATTATTGGTGCACAGATTTTGTTAGCTGGTCTTTCTTCCATCTTCTTTTCCAAATCCACAGAAATAAGAAAGTTTATCCTCTGGAATGGAATATTAACTACTTTCACATTTTCTTTGCTGGGATTCCTCGGCTCAGTATATGCAGCTTTTCTCTTTATTGTCTTTGGTCTTGTCGAAGGCATGTCGTCAATTGGGCAAGAGGGCATTCTCTCACGAATCTGCTATAAAGAGTCCTACGGGACCGACATAGGTCTGTTAATGATGGGCTTGCATGTTGGCGAAACTTTAAGTTTGGCTTTATCAGGCTTCCTTATCGCTTGGTGGGGTTTTTTGGCTACTTTTCTGCTGGCTGCTTTTACATATATTATTTATTATTTAACATCGTATTATATCCTTAAAGATTAGGGATAAGTTGGTGGCAAAAAATAAACGTGGATAAACTTCAGGAAGGCTTAAAAGCTAAAAATTTTGGGAAAAAAATAGTCTTCCTATGCGAAGTTACATCAACAAACGATTTAGCTAAAGATTTAGCTAGCTATGGTGCCGAAGAAGGAACAGTTGTGTTGGCAGAGAGGCAGTTTGCTGGTAAAGGAAGACTTGGACGCATGTGGGTTTCGCCTAAGGGTGGATTGTATTTTTCAGTTATTCTCAAGCCTAGGCTTAAGCCAGCTGAAGCTGTTGGGCTGGTTTTTGTGGCTGGTTTGGCTATTGCTGAGGTTTTGCGTGAACTGTATGGTTTAATGGTTGAGACTAAGTGGCCTAATGATGTGCTTGTGAATAAGCGTAAGGTTTGTGGTGTGCTTTCTGAAGCGAATGTCATGGGTGAAACGGTAAATTTTATCGTGGTGGGTATAGGTGTAAATGCTAATTTTGATGTGAAAAGAGCATTGCCTGAAGAACTGTGGGAAAATGCGACTTCGCTTATGGCTGAGCTTGACAGAAAAGTTCAGTTAGAGTTTCTATTTAGGGCTGTGCTTGAAAGATTAGAAAGTCTTTATAATTTATTTTTGAGAGAAGGGCTTGCTCCAATTTTAAAAGAGTGGAAAAAGCATGCAGGTTTTCTTGGTGGATATGTGGAAGTGATTAGTGGGAATGAAAGCTTTGATGGTTTGGCGTTAAATGTTGAAGATGATGGCTCATTAACCATTAAACTTGAAGATGGGACAATAAAGCATGTTTTGGTTGGGGATGTTTCTTTAAGGCGAAAATCAAAATAGGTTTATTTCTTTGGTTTTCCAGTTATATAGAAGCCTCTTTTCTCCAGTTGCTTTAACAGTTCTTTGGGTTCTGGATACCATTGTCCCCATTTTCGGCATATGTGCTCTGTCCAACTGTAATTGGCATAGGTGAATTTTTCTTTACGGTCTTCAGTTGCTAAAGGGATTTTTGCATTCATCTTGCGATAATAATCTTGTGCTAGGTAGCCTTCATCCATCTGCTTCATAGCATTTGAAACCATTGCTTCATCTAATTCTGGATATTCATCCTCAAACAGTGTAAATTCTATGGGATATCGCGGTCTCGGCGGCGGTTCTTCCGCTGGATAGCCCATTGCTAACTGCACAAGTGGAAAAACTCTTTTTGGCAAACGATATTCTTCTGCAATTTTTTCTGCACGAAACATGGCGCTTCCAAGGAAGCAACTTCCAAGTCCAAGGCTTCTGGCAGCTATGACCATGTTTTCAGCCATGTAGGCAGCGTCTTGAATTCCGAAGAATAGCAGTGTTAGGTCGTTTGTTACTATTTTCCAGTTTCTTTTCTCCATTATTTTTTCAAACTTGTAGTAGTCAACACAAATAGTGAACAGCAATGGTGCTTTGAAGGGATTATGCTCTCTTTTGCGTGACAGTAGCACACTGTAGGCTTGCGAAGCAAAAGGCGCCTGTTGACCAGCTCTCACAATTGCTCTAACTATTTCGTCAGATGGCATTTCATCCTTATACTTGCGGATTGACTTATGCTCAAGCATAGTTTGAAGGACAAGATTCTTTTCCATTGTAATCATCTTCGTTATGCCTAAAATCCATGGTTCTGAAGATATATGACTTTCCGTATGTTCTAAATATCTGTTCAACCAATAACACTCAGCAATTTGAGGGAGCATAATTGACTGATATAAAAGAGCCTAGTGTTGGTGAGAAAATTAAGCGTTTACGTGAGTTAAGTGAGCAAGCTGAAATTGGCGGTGGACGGAAGCGCATCGAGGAACAACATGCTAAAGGTAAGTTAACAGCTCGAGAACGTATTGAGCTTCTGCTTGATGCTGGAAGTTTTAATGAGCTTGACAAGTTTGTAGTTCATCAATGCAGTGAATTTGGGATTCAAGACAAAAAATTCCTTGGCGATGGCGTTGTAACAGGTTATGGGACAATAGATGGCAGACTCGTTTACGTATTCAGCCAAGACTTCACCGTGTTCGGCGGTTCACTCGGTGAAATGTTCGCAAAAAAAGTCTGCAAACTCATGGACTTAGCATTAAAAACAGGCGCACCAGTCATAGGCTTAAATGATAGTGGCGGCGCACGCATACAAGAAGGCGTCGCAAGCTTGGCTGGTTACGGTGACATTTTCTTCCGCAACGTAATAAGCTCCGGCGTAGTTCCACAAATAAGCGCTATTATGGGTCCATGTGCAGGGGGAGCCGTTTATTCACCCGCCCTAACTGATTTCATAATTATGGTTGATAAGTCAAGTCACATGTTCATCACTGGTCCAGATGTGGTTAAAGCTGCATTGGGGCAAGAAGTTACGTTTGAAGAGCTTGGTGGTGCAATGGTGCATTCGCAAACAAGTGGCGTGGCGCATTTTATTGCCAAAGACGAAGAGCATTGTATTCAGTTGATTAAGAAGTTGTTTAGTTATTTGCCGAGTAATTATCTTGAAGACCCGCCAACAGTAGAGCCAACTGATGACCCAAACCGCACAGACGAAGCTTTAGTTCATATACTTCCAGATGACCCAGACAAACCATACGACGTGAAAGAAGTCATAACACATGTAGTGGATAATGGCGAATTCTTCGAAATTCAGCCTCTCTGGGCGCAAAACATAGTAATAGGCTTTGCACGTTTAAACGGTAAAGTAATAGGAATTGTTGCCAACCAGCCAATGCATTATGCTGGAGCATTAGATATAAACAGCAGTATGAAAGCTGGACGCTTCATACGATTCTGCGACTGCTTCAACATTCCAATAATAACATTCGTAGATGTGCCGGGCTTCTTGCCAGGTCTAGAACAGGAGCACGGCGGCATAATCAAGCATGGCAGCAAACTGCTATACGCATATTGCGAGGCTACTGTGCCAAAAATCACGGTTATACTGCGCAAATCCTATGGTGGAGCCTATGATGTCATGGGCAGTAAGCATAGCGGCGCAGACATAAACTATGCATGGCCAACAGCCGAAATCGCTGTCATGGGACCGCATGGGGCGATAAACATAATTTTCCGCAAAGAAATTGCAGAAGCCAAAGACCCAGAAAAAAAGCGCATGGAACTTGTAAGCGAATATCGCCAGAAATTTGCATCGCCATATATAGCAGCACAGAAAGGTTACATAGACGAAGTGATTGAACCAGCAGAAACAAGACCAAAACTCATCAGCGCACTCGAAAGTTTGATGACTAAGCGTGAACAAAGACCGACAAGAAAACACGGAAACATACCACTATAAGCAGTAGAACTTTTGCCTTCATATGCTGTTAAGTGGGGGTTGTTGTTTCCGTAATCTTTTTTCTAATTTCGTTATACTTTTCTTCAATTTCATTTTTCAGAGTTTTTATTTCTGAATAGAGCTTTTCTTTTGAATCAGGAAC
>Ga0129301_1000529_pt1 | contig 20948 bp, 19 predicted proteins | sample ConPoolayeHmetaG_FD_94489 | JGI IMG/M metagenome (GOLD analysis project Ga0129301, IMG submission 94489) | Hot spring microbial mat communities from California, USA to study Microbial Dark Matter (Phase II) - Cone Pool mat layer H metaG ...
GCACTAGACTTTTGGAGCGCAGCTTGCGTTGCTGGACTGACAAAAGCCTTTTCCATTATTGCGCCGACTTGTGGAAAAGTCTTCGTCAAGTCGCTCAGCATTTTCTCTAGCTTAGTTTGCTGGCTCTGGAATTGTTTTATGTCAAGTATGACTCGGAGACCTACTTGTGGAAGAGCCATGCTTTATCTAGCCTTCGACCGCGCTGACGTTTGACGCGGCCTTCTAATAGGAAACTCAAGCGTTACCCATTCTCGATGCTGTTTGCTCAAGTAAGTAGCAAGTAACTGTTCGCGTTCCTCTTTGTCATAGTCTTGGTAAAACTGCTTGTAACTCTTGCCTAATTCCCACGCTACATCGCAGATCAAACAGCGAGTGTTAGTGCGTAGTCCTTTCTCTTGTCCTTCTTTCCGACGAGATGCTAAGTCTAGCCAATACCGAAGGCTTTTTCCTCTCCACTTAATCTCGAAAGGAATCCTCTGTCGCTCTCACGGCATCGAGGTCAATGCCTGAGAGCTCGACAAGAGCCTCCTGAACTTTGAGTTGATCGCCAGGATTGGCAAGCAGCACCCATTCGATGTAATCGAGCTTACGCCCCATTTTGCCTTCGCGCGGTTTCCAGTTGGGGTCTGACAAGGAAACAATTTCCTTTATGGCGTCCATTGAGAAGTCTTCAGGCACCTCGATCTCTTTGAGAGCAAAGAGTATCGTCAACTCGCCGATCTCTTTCATCCGTAACTCTTCAATGCGCTTCTTCTCGCGTAAATATTCTGGATCATCATCAATGGTCATCTTGATGATGTCACCAGTTACAGTTTTGCTCTCTCTGATAGGGGGCGATGGATCAGGGTATTTTTCGGCCAACAATTGACTAAGCCGCACACTAGGTGGAGCATACACTCTCACACTCTTGTCGTTGGAGAGCTTCACTTCTATGAACTCTGGCATGGTTATTCCTTTCTTTTACTTTGAGATGGATGAAACCATCACAGCCCCCCATGTGAGGTTTCTGGTGACGTTGGTGCAGTGAACACCAACCGCCTTTCAGTTTTTCGTCATAGTGAATGCAGAAACCACAAAAAGAGCCATTGTTGCTCACTGCACCCTCTTTTTTACGTTGCCGCCATGCGCTGAATATCAGCGGTTCCAGCAGCGCTCACTTCGCCGCATGCCCAAGCTTTGTTGATGTTGCAGACGCACAAGCCATTTAAGCCGTTGTTGGAAACCAAGTTCTGGCGCTCAAATGAGCCGCCACCATCTAGCGTGCGGAAGAAGCGGAAATCTGTTCCTGCACCGTACCTAGTTGTAACTGACTCGACGCCATGGATGAAAACCCAGTGTTGCTCGGCGGCTTTTGGTGCGCAGCGGAGCCGCCTCACCGCGCCACTCGTAGTAGTCGAACCCGTAAAGTCAACATCGTTCCATGTCGCGCCGCCGTCTACGCTTACCCACAGGCAATCGCTGTTGCTATCTAGCTGTCCACCCACGATCACGCGGTACTTGGTAGGTGCTTGCACTGTGTACAGATTTATACTGCTTCCGGCGGGTGAAGTGGTTGTCTTGGCCCACGATGCTCCGCCATCGGTACTCTTGAGGCATGTATTACTATCACCAACCACGTAGATAGCATCATTGTCTGGCGTATGGATATCCCACAGTTCGACATCAACACCAGTAGTTGCATCGCTGATCTCTGTCCAACTAGAGCCCTGGTCCATCGAGTAGTAGATATGGCCGCCGTTGCCTACGGCCCAGATCATGCCAGCAGAGTATACAAACGCGCTGTTGACGTAAGAGCCATTGTCATGGCCACCCATATCTACCTCTGACCAAGAGGCGCCCCAATCATCAGAGATGCTACAACGTGCACCATAGTCAGAGAAGACATTGCCACGGAAGACGATAAATCGTGGCGCGACCTCTTTGGCAATTATGACGCAGGCTGAGATATCTGCGCTGTTTGATGAAAAAGGATCAGTCGCACACAGTTGCCAAGTCGCGCCCCCATCATTGGTGTACCAGACGTTCGCAGTTGCGGACCCATAGGTACTATCTGCTACTGCGACACCCCATTTGCCAGCAGTAACCTCTGCGCCGCAGTCTCCTTCGCAACGAGTCGTCGTTATGAAAGCGATGTCATTAAAGGCTTGTGTTTCTGTCACACCGCTGTTTTGGCGGGTGACAGTAGTCTTAAGGATCTCAATCACTTCCTCACAGGAGAACTCGCCCGTCAACTGTACGCCTGCTGTCTCCTCGTCTAGGCCATCAATGTTTTCCTCGCCAAGGGAAGTAAGCGAGGAACGATAAAAGTGCCGGATCTTGGTATAGCCCGTCGCATCAGATGGCGAAGAGCATTTACCAAACATCACCTGCCAATCTACCTTGCACCCAGCCTCTTTAAGCTGAACGAGGAAATCGGCTTCCTGTGAGGTCCAAGCCACAACGGTGAAGGTTGGTGCTGCAGGTTCGCCTGGGATAGATTCTTTGATTATTTTCTTGCCGTACTCATCAGGAGATTTACAACGGATGTAAGTTGTCTCCCCAAAGTCCTGACTCCAAGTCGTGAGTGCATGGCACGCATAGAGTTCAAACGGTGTGCCTACTCCGTCGGGTTGCACCCACGTCCTAGAGTCGCTGTTAGAGAAAATAGAGGGGTTTGTAGACATGATTCACACTCCTTTGGGCAACCTTATAGCATATATGCTCGCCCTTGCCTATGATTGATCAACCATTGCCATGCATACCAGGCGCCGTCTGCTTCTCCCAAAGGATTGTTGATCCTCTCTGCTGTAAGAACGGAAGGAACATGCCTATCACGCTTAACAGCCATGTCAAAGAGCGTACAGCCGCAGGGTTCGGTGACGATATAAGTATGAGCAAGCCGGATCACAGCTTGTTCCCATCCTGGTATGCTGGTAGTGCCTGCAAGGTAGTATACGGATGCTACTTTGTCCCCGGAGTAACAGCCGCATAATACGGGCGAAGAACAAGTCCACGACGCTGTAGCCTCGTCGTAGTCTGCCATCTGAACCCGTACCTTGCTAATTTCTTCATCTATGACATAAACGCAAGCAGAATATGATGTGCCTGAGCAAGCCGTGCCACAATACCAACATCGGCAGTCTGGCCCAAACTCAACCGTAGCCTGCTGCGTGGTGTCCAGGTATTCACGGTAAATCGTCAAGTCTGTTAACTTGAGCCACGTCGTTGCAGAAAATGTATCGTCATAGTCAACGCATGTGTCTTTTGCTTGATTTTTTAGATTATCCCACTTGATCAACTTGCATTGGGAGAGAGCAATAACGTAATCCGTTTTATTCTCCGTCACGCTGTCTGGTACGATCTCTAACCCCGATGCCGTCTCGACGATAAGGATCTCATCTGTGCCACCAGGAAAAGAAGCTTGAGGAATGGTAATAAGTGCAGGGTCAACAGTAAAATCACTTGTTACAACGTCAGCAGTAACATCATCAAGGGCGCGAGTGCCACTGCCTATGATATGGCCCCACCTCAAAAGCAAGGGATCGGTCCAAACGTGATCTCTGTCTTCCTCAAAGTGAAAGCCCAACTTGAAACCGAGATGAACCGCTAGAGTTTGCTCAGCATCATAGAGCGCTTGTGCTATCATCTCGCGCTCCCACTGAGACCAACAATGATCACAACCGCTTACTGCCTCGTCAGGGTTCTCTACACCATTGAAAAGGCATAAAGGCAGATTCATCAATTGTCTGTATCTATCAAGTGTCAAATAAGGCTGTGCATTGATCGCTCGCGCCATCTCACAAAAACCTCGCTTTGGTCCTGCCTATCCACTTTTCGGCAGCTAGTGCGACAGTTGCACTAGCGAGCCACAACAATATCCCTCTCCCAACAGAGATATACCCCGTACTTATGGCAACAATGGGGACAACCAATGCTACAAGCGTAGCAAGACACATAAAACATCCCCATATCTTGCCGATGAAATTGTTCGGGTAAAACCAATCAAGCCAATCATCGCCTACTTCATCAATGCCTAGCCACCGCCGCAACCAAGAAAAGTACCATTCACTGTGTAATGCACTGGCAACACGCCACGTGGCAAGGCCAGAAAGAAGAGCGAAGGAAAGCATTTCAACCAAAAGCCACCTCTTTGATGCGCGCTAGTGTCTTAGGTCCAATGCCTTTGATAGATTGCAACTTTAGTCCCCCTTTCTCTAGGTCTTCTCGTATCTTGTCTAGAGAGTCAAGCCCAACTTCCTTGAGCATATCTGCTTTTAGATACTTGATGTTCTCTAACTGCGCCCATCCGCCATCTTTGCTTTTAGTCTGCAAAGAGACATGAGATTCAGGCTGAGAGGGGGGGGCTATAGCGGGCGGAGGCTGAGCAGGCTCAACGCGAATCTCGGGTGGCTTAGGTTGTTCGCGTGGAAATGAGCTCTCTCCCTCTTCCTCAGTAAACTGTCGCATTCCCGGCAACTGCAGAATGTGACTATCTCCCTTGTTGATAACGAATGGCATTCCTCTCTCGACATAGATCTTCTTGCCGGGAAACACTCTGCTATTTATCGTGAACCCTCCAGCTCTTGGCCCTTCGTAAATTACTGTGACTTCCTCACTGAGAGGTTTTGCGCTCGCCGTAAACGTTTTTCCTGTCTGTATTGTTTGTGTTCTCCGCTTGCTGCAACCTGTGCATCCCATTTCTGCCTCTTTCTGTGCTATCCACTCATAGATCCGTGCCAATCTCTCTCTCCATTGTGGCGTTCCAGTTTCCGCATTGTCTATCGCGTTTTTGCTTCCATGCAGTCCTGCTGTCCAATGTCTGTAACGCCCCCATTGGAACTTAGCATATGTCGCGCCAATGCCAGCAATATGCAACTTGATGCCAAACAGCCAGTCTTCCCATACTCCGCCTGGCACATCAACGGGAAAACCACCTACCGCCTCCCACCATTGCTTGGCAAAGAGGCAGGGCACCTGGTATATTGCTTCTCTCTTGATCCCCTCATAGCTCCATGGGCCACTCTGATATGGGTGCGATGAGGTAGGGCTATCTTCTATTTCGCAATCAGCATAAACTAGGCAATCCGGAAATTGCAACCAAGCCTGATAAAAGTTAGCAATCGCCTCTGGGTAAAGCATATCGTCAGCATCGAGGGGGAGGATCAGTGGCGCTCTTGCAGCAGCAATCGCTGTATTCCGCGCAATCGCTGGCCCCTTGCTATCACCTACTTCTACTACTTTTACCCACGGATGCCCCATTTTAGCAACATCAAGCGGTTTGCCAGTGTCGTTAGCAACGATACATTCGATGTTCTGAAATGTTTGTCCAGCTACTGAGTCTAGAGCATCAACAAGATATTTTTGATGCCCCGGTCCGCATGGAATCACAACGGCAATATGAGGTTTCTCATAGCTCCTCACTGCCCAGCTCCCTCTCGGCGCAGGCACAGTGCAAGCAAATGGCATAATGTTAGTTTTGTCACGCCAAGGGTAATAGAAGTTCCAGGAGAGAGGGCCATGGGGATCGTCCTCTCCCCCCTCAAGGTTGCTTTTGTTCTTCCCATGTGAACGATAAATTAAGACTGGTTGCTTAGTAACACGCTCGAAACGTAACCCTGCTGAAACTGCACGACACCAGAACTCCCCATCCTCGTTCTTACGCTGGCGTAGCCGATAGCCACCTAACCGTTCTATTGCTCTTTTTCTCATCAGAGAGGTAGATAGAATCTGATTGATGTGATTCAGTTGTCCTAGTGGGTCTACGCGCTCAAAAGGCCAATCTGTCTGGACGACGTGTTGCCCATTCGAGCTGTAACGCATTAAGCCGCCACTTGCTACGTCTACCCAGGGTTTTTTCTCCAATGCCTCATAGAGAGTCCGCAACGCTTCAGGCGCAAGTAAATTATCTGCATCGAGATTGATGATGTATTTGCCCCTAGCCTCTCTGTGACCAGTATTCAGCGCAGCACAAAGCCCCTGGTTGCTCTCATGCCGAACGATGCGAAGTCCAGGCCAAACAAGTCCCTGAAGTACCGATTGCGTCTCATCTGTAGATGCGTCGTCCACGACAATAACTTCTACTTTTCCTTTGAAGTCTTGCTCTCTGATGCTTGCTAAACACTCTGGCAGAAAACGAGCATAGTTATAGGCTGGTACTACTATTGTTATGTCAACGTCGTATTGCTCGTTTCTATAAATCTCTTTCAGCTCCTCGGCATACCGAGCGATTTGTTGCTTCCACTGATGGTGTTGACGGATCTCCTCTCTAGCATTCATGCCTAGACGTTGGCGATGAGCAAGACAATACTGTAGTCCCTCTAGCAAATCGTCTAGGTTACCTACCTCTGCAAGATAGCCAGTTTCTTTGTGCTTTACGAGTTCTGCCGTAGCGCCATGTTTCCAGCCAAGAACAGGGATGCCACGCGCCATTGCCTCCCGGCTGCCAATATCGCCCGTCTCCCTAGCGGTCGCTAGCCATATCATTGCTCCATCTAGCAAACGTTGGAAATCTTTATATGGCATCGCGCCCACAACTTTGACGTTGGGAGCAGGTCGCCCAAAAGTAGTGACGAACTGTATAATTGTAGCTCTTTCCGCTAACTCATTTACTACTTGTGGGTCACACACAACATCTACTCTAGGTTTGCCCCATAGGACATATCCTTGGTGTTCTCTCTGTGGCTCAAACTCCTCGAACTCAATGCCATGTGGAATAACTACGACCTCTTTGCGCATATCGCGGCGGATCGGATAGGCAACCCACTCAGAGGGGACAAACACCTTGACCGCGCGACGAAGGGCTTCGATGATGGAGACATTGTATTGCCAAAAAGCGGTATGCCACTCGAAGTCTCCTGTCCAATACAACCCGTGACATATAGAGCAAATAGGTTTGTTCGTATTTATTAAAGAGCCGGCATGGATAGCTACAATGTCTGCGTCTTGTTCTGAATCCACAACCTCTATGTCATAAGCTGGCAACCACTTACCTAAGGCCGTGTTAACACGAGAGATCCCGCCGCCTCCAGTTCCATCCTCAACGTAGAGCCTAGGATTGGGTTCGATGTATACTTTTATTGTCACGCCTTTTCCTCACAACTATGTTGCTTGCTTACGCTTACCTGGTGTAGTTTCTCCAAGTAAACCCGTCCTTGCCCAGGTATGTTTACCATGATAATCCTGCTTGGACTGTCAATCCATTCCCGCAGTGTTTTCTCAACCATTGTTACCCATTCCGGCGGAGCATCACGGACGAAAAGCACATACTTGGCAGTCGGGTCTATTTTGATCGCTTCCATTTCATTATACTTAGTTTATGTCAAACTGGCAAGGCTAAATCCTGCAAAACACTAGAACGTTTCTGGGCAGGAACTCGTAACATTCGTTGAGTATTTTTCCAAAAGCAGATCGGACCTTGTTTGTCTTCATGGCAGAGTATTTGATCAGCCCCTGCCTCTCAATGCGTGGGACCCAATAGTTGCTTGGCTGAAGGTTGATGTGGCCCGTCCCTTGCTGTCCAGGCCCGGCTGCGCTAAACAGCAAAGTGTTGGCCGTATGTTGGACGAGCGTCTCACAGAGAACGTTGGCATCCTGAGCACTGAGGTGCTCAGCCACCTCAAGGCAGAGGCATAAATCAGCACGTCGACCAAGGTTGAGTGGCTTTCGCAAGTCATGGATGAACAGTTGTGCTGCCTCAGTCACAAATTCTTCTGCAATCGGCCACAACTCAACGCCACAAACTGTACCTACTCCAATGTTATGAAAAGCTTCTAGCCAGTAACCGTCGCCACAGCCAAAATCTAGTACAGATGAGGGTTTGCCAAACTCACCAACCCACCAACCAACCATGAAGTCGATCCAGCGATGTTGCCATTTGAATTCCTCAAACCACTCTCGTTTACCGTAGAAAACGGGATCGTATTGCACGTTTTGTTCTTCTTCGCTCATCCTCGCTCTACTTTCTGAAACGCTATCAGATAGCCCACACGCGCCACCCGTTTTACTTTACGTTTTCTCATCGCATCGTCAACAGCCTTAGTCACCTGATGCCGTTTGTTGCCGTAATCGTGGAATGCCATGACCGCCCCTGACTTCAGGCGTGGATACCAAGCTTCAATATCGGCAATTACGCCTTCATAGGAGTGGTTGCCGTCGAAATATATCATATCTAGGTGGCCGTTTTCCCACTCTCTACCGATCACTGTCGAATCGCCGACCAACAGTTTATATCGCCAACTTGGTATCTGACAACTCACAACATATTCCTGCGCTTCCTTGCATTCCTTGAGATCGATGCTCCATACTGTCGCCATAGCATGCAACGAGAGACCAATAAGAAGGCGAACGAGGCTAATGCCCTTGCCCGTGCCAATCTCTACTACTTTCGTTAATTCCTCTGTCTTTGGCAATGAGGCCGCGAGCCCTTCCAAAAGTGCTCCCTCCCAGCGCGTCAAGTATGTTTCGTCTGGAGAGGGCTGACGTATGATCTCTGGCGTGAAACTGACTTCCGACAGCACGCTCATCGCAGGCAAGCTAGCAATCCACAGATCTTCTTTGTCTACTTTGAAGGGTACGCCACGCTGGACGGTAAGTTTGGAACCAGGATGTGCTTTGCTATTGATGTGCCAGTTGCCTGCCCGTTCGCCTGAGTACAAGATCCACTCTCCGCCCGAGCCTTTGTCCATCCTTTTCTCTCGTAACGTCTAGCATATTCGACTGTCACATTCGTGCATAATAATGGGCACGCGCTGCCATATGCCCATAATTGCTATGATCCCAACAGCCACCGATGGGATGCAATATCTGTGGGCCGTTCTCGCCATACGGATGTTGCAAATATCTCTCCGTCATCTCTGTCTCACAGAGGCCAGGGTAAACATTTTCCTTGAACATTCCGTATGCCTCGTGAAAGCGTACATGAGCGATAAACGGTTGCATAGAGACAACATAGCTATCTGTTGCCCAAGGATTCTGCGTCGACCATTGCCTAATGATGCGTAACCACATCATAGGACCTAGTGAGCGCGGCGCATCATAGCGCACGCAAACGCCCGCGATACCAGGTGTGAGCCACGACAAACGAATAAACCCTACTTCTGGACAGGTATCTAGTACCTCGACATGGGGGCGGATGTCCAATTCCTTTAGAAGCGCCCAGTCATCGAAGTTCAGTAAGTAGATACTATCTCCCTGTTGACGCATAAGTTCGATGCCATAATTGATGTTGCCGCCTGTGTTGAACTCTCCATGGGGAGTAGGCATCTCATGAGCTGTCGTATCAGGAGCAAATTGCTTGAACCTCTCAAGCAGTACCTCAATATGTGGACGCCCCGACCCATCATCGCTCTCGCCTGACCCGTCATCACAAATATGAAAATGCAAGTCGGGATACTTTAGGTATTTCTCCAGAGAACAGATAGTATCTAATGCTGCCTCGGTACGCTTGAACGTTGCAAAAAGGACATGAACTCTAGGCCAATCGCTAGCCACCGATCGCCTCCACGATCTGTTTACCTATGAACTCTACTTCACTTTCCGTCAGATACTGATGACAACCTACATAGAAGCCGTTTGCGCCACACCAATCAGACACAGGCAACTTACCCTTGTATTGTTTTTTGTATTTAGCATATGCTGGCTGTTGAGTGGGAATAGAAGCAAAAAAGTTGCGGCATTCCACTCCTCGCCTCTCCAGTTCAGCTATTACTTTATTCCTTATCCCTTCTCTCTGTAATACGACAGGGAAAGCTATCGGTACCATCCCTTCTTGTTCATAGATGGGGGCAATGCCGTTATTTTCCAATGGAGCTAACGCCGCTTTGAGCAAGGAAAAATTGCGCTTTCGTTTTGCTATATTTTCTTCTATGTGCTTCAGCTGTAAGCGGGCTAGTGCTGCCTGGAACTCCATAGTTTTGGCGTTGAAACCGATATATTGAGCTGTGAAACGAGGGTTCTCTTCCAGGCGTGGACACTTTCCCTCTTGGCGCACACATCGCTTGCAATCGCAAAGTCGTCCATGTGCTTTTATGCTGCGACATATCCGTGCGATCTCGTCATTGCTAGTACAGATACATCCCATCTCGCCTACTTGAATCGTATGCGCGATGTAGAAAGAGAAGATAGACCACAATCCAAAAGTGCCCACTTTCCGATTGTTGTGAACACTGCCTAGAGCCTCTGCTGCATCCTCGGCAACAAGTAAATGGGGACTTTCTTTCTCTGCAAAGAGGCGGAAAGAAGTCATAGGAGCACAATAACCTAGTATGTGGACTGGCAAAACAAGATCGACGTTCTTGCCTATAACACTAGTCGGACGCAAGCAGAATGTTTGCGCATAAATGTCGCCAAACACTGGCGTCATCCCACACAATTCGATGGCATTGGCGTCAGCAACAAAAGTGAAGGCTGGGATAAGGACGCGCGCATGAGAAGGGATCAAACCAGCATACTCTGTGGCCTTCAGTGCCACCATCAGCGCCATCGTACCAGAACTTACGGCAACGCAATGCTTGACGCCAAGATAGGAGGCAAACTCTTCCTCGAAGCTTCTCGTTTCCAAACCCTCAGAGATATGTCCTGAGTCAAGGACGCGGCTGATCGTTGTCCGTTCCTCTTTGCCTATAGGAAAATCACCTACTGGAACACGCATTACCTTTTGCCCTGTACACTGCTAACAACCCAGGATAACGGCCTATCTCCTCAAAGCCAACCAGTGGCTCTTTCGGCAAGTAGCCAGTATCTACCAGAACGTACTGTGCTTTGTCGATCACAGGCTGAATATCTGGCAACAGCCACTCAAAAGGCAACCCTATCACGCAGAGAATATCTATTGCCTTTGCGATAATGGTGGGTAGATCAACCAGAGAGCCCAATGCCTGATACTGCTGTAAAAAGGCTACTGCCCGTTCTCTCTCGATCTGTGCCCAGTTATCATAGCCCCAGACGTTACAAAAACCAAGCCGTCTCAGGCACACCATCAGGTTACCCAAACCACAGGGAATGTCAGCGATGCCGACATCCTTATCCAACCCTTGCTCAAGAAACCAGTCCAATACCGCAACGTTAGGTGCGGCTAGGTCATCTAGTATCGTCCACCCTTTTGGCAACGCCTCATGGCGGCCAAAAGCATGCCCGAGATGTGACCAGTAGATCTCAAACCCGCTCGTGATGCCTGCTACTGCCCTGAGAATATCATCGCTCATTTTTTGCCGCCATGCCAAGGGAAACACAGCATCAAGACGTGAAACGTTGATGCGATATTCAGTTACCATAAAACTTCCTTATTTCATCATATATATGATGAATTTCATCATAACCAAGAGTCAACGAGGAAGGCAACCATACACCCCTCCTGGCAACATCTTCCGCTATAGGAAAACTGTAATGACCATAGAGCGGGGCATAGACTTTGGTCTTGTGCAAGGCCGGATACATCTTACGCGTGTCGATGCCACATTCCCAAAGGTATTGCTGCAAGTCCTCACGCCTTTCAGCTAGAACATCCATGAACCATGGCGTCATCCCTTCATGGGAAGGAAGCACCTCGATGCCTTCTATATCTCTGAGCAAGCGCGCATAGAGAGCATACATTCTCCTTTTCTGCTCTATTCTCTCAGGCAGTTTTTTTACCTGTTCGATGCCCACTACGGCTTGCAAATCAGTAAACTTGAGGTTGATGCCAAATACTTCATAATCATCGCTGCCACCCTTGCGTCGGCCAAAATCCTTGAACAAGCGCAACTTTTCTGCGATCTTGTCGTTATTGGTCACACAGAAACCGCCCACGCCAGTCGAACATATCTTCTGGCAACTTAGAGAAAAACACCCTATATCGCCAAAGGTCCCCAAAGCTTTCCCGTGCCACTGGCTTCCCAGCGCCTGGCAGGCATCCTCAATGAGAAAAACGCCAGCTTCTTTGCAGAGGGAGACAAGCGCATCCATATCGCCGCACCTGCCATTGAGACTGACATAGAGCACCGCGCGCTTCCGTGGAGGCGAGCGAAGAGACTGTCGTATCTTCTCTATGTCCGCACATAGAGTAGTTGGCTCAATGTCTACAAATGTCGGATGCGCAAACGTCATCTCTACGGCGTTCGGCGTGGCTATCATTGTCAAGGCCGGGACTATGACGCAATCTCCCAGACAGATATCCATCCCCCTCAAAGCTGCGTAAAGAGCCAATGTGCCATTAGGCATCATCACGCAGTGTTTGACTCCTAGGAAGCTACAAAACATTTGTTCTAGCTGCGCTGTATAAACGTACTCAGTCAGCCAGGCACCAAGCCGCATGTAGGAGCAAACAGCATCGCTCTCTTCCTGCTCGAAAAGGGGTTCATACTGTTTCATCGGACATTCCCATAAAGTGAGCTGTTCGGATCTGCAAAGAGGCCGTCGGTAAGGGCATTGATGACCTCTATTACTCCATCCTCAACAGTATACTGCGGCCTATATCCTATCCTCATTGCCTTGGCAAAACTTGCTTTATAATCCCGCGGATCTCCCTGTTGCTCCTTGAAATCCACATCGAGGTCTGGCAAATACTTCCTGAGGATATTGACCAAACCCCCTTTCGAGATATGCATGCCGCCAACGTTGAACACTTCTCCTGCACACTCCCTGCGCTTCTCCAACGTCAGCCGCACCATCTGGACAATGTCCCTGACGTGGACGACCGTCCTGAAACTGTCACGTCCATAAACCAAGAGAAAGGCATTGACTACCGCATCGCGCACGAATTCGTTGACCAACGTGTCAAAACGCATCCTTGGCGACACCCCAAATGCCGTAGCGAAACGAAATACAGTAGTAGCCATCGAGGTACTGTGAGCGGCTAACACGTCTCTCTCGGCACGTACCTTTGTTTCCGCATAGAGAGAAAGGGGCACCAATGGTGCGGTCTCATCCAGCATTGACCCAGGCTGTCTACCGTAGTTGCTACAGGTTGAGGAGAAAAGAAAATGCTTGACGCCTGCCTTCTGCGCTTCCTCTAACATGATCTTTGTGCCGTCAACGTTTACCCTCTCTGCCTCTTTGGGCCACTTGTTGCACGGTGGCTCCCCAACGATTGCAGCAAGATGGATCGCGACATCTTGCCCTTCCATGGCAAGACGCACCAACGGCACATCGTTGATGCTGCCTTTATAGAATGTAAAGTTGGGATCACTGTAATATGACAATAGGCCATGGCCTCCCAAATGTAGGTTGTCCAGCCCTGTAACGATATGTCCGTCTCTTAGCAAGCAAGGGATCAAAGTAGAAGCTATATAGCCACCTGCGCCTGTAACGATGATTCTCACTCTTCGTCCTTTCGATAGTGCGGCGTCGCTGCCAAATAATAATGTGCTCTCTGTCCCTTTCCAATGTGATGCCATGGACTTCCCGGCCCTGCGCTGAGAAAAACCCACACTTGCGGACCGTTTTCGCCAAGAGGGGAATAGTTATATTGTGCGCAGAAATGAACCTCAGTCCAGCCTGGCTGTTCATGTTCAGGGAAGAAACCATATGCCTCAAAGAAACGGCGATGATACAAGATCATATCAAATGTATTGAGATAGGATTGTTTCTTCCAGGGATTGTTAAGTGACCAATCTCGAACAACACGGCCCCATACGAACTGCTGTCCACTTAGCCGCTCAGAATAAGTCGTCCGAAGCAATACGCCTAGTCCTTCACTGAGACAAGCCAGACGTACCGCGCCAATTTCCGGATGCGTGTCAAGCAGATCTACACATGGCCGCATGTCCCAATCCTCAAGGGGAGCATCATCATCACAGGCAATGAAAAATTGCTCCACTCCCCGTTCGAGGCCAAGGCGGATAGCCCGATTGACATTGCCGCCAAGGTTAAACGCACCTGCAGGAGTAGGAGTAACATGGTACGATACACTATTCCCCCAGGCCTCTATGAGTACCTGGAGATGGTCACGTTCTGTGCCATCGTCCGTCTTGCCGGAGTCCTCATCGCAAATATGGACATGTAAATTGGGATATTGTAAGTGTTCTCTGATAAGGGATATAGAACGCAGTGCCAACGCTGTACGCTTGAAAGTGGTAAAAAGGAGCCATACTTCAGGCCATTGTTCTGCCACTTTTACTTTGCTTCCTGTACCACTCAATCGTCCTTCTCAGCCCTTCTTCCAAGTCTACAGTCGGTTTCCATTCTAGAAGGCGAAGAGCACAACTTATGTCAAGGACACGGCGTGGTTGACCGTCGGGTTTTGTCTTGTCCCAGACTGTCTCTCCATGGAAGTCCATCAAGTATGCTATCGTCTCTACTAACTCTTTTATCTTAATCTCTTTGCCACTACCTATGTTGATGGGATCGGGCAATGGGGAGACATCCATAGCCATGAGAAGAGCACATACAGCATCATCAACATATAGGAAATCCCGTGAGGCATTGCCAGTACCCCATACTTCGACCTTGTTTTCTCCCGCCTGTTGTGCCTCATCTATCTTACGTATCAATGCAGGAATGACATGCGACACGTTTGGATCTGTTGTCTGTCCAGGCCCATAGAGATTCGTGAAGAGCAAACATGTACTTTCCATCCCATGCTCTTTTCTATAAGCCTTGAGAAGCTCTATCCCTACCCTCTTGGCAATGCCATAAGCGGCATTGCTCTCCTCTGGATATCCTTCCCACAGATTTCTTTCTCTAAAAGGCACGGGCGCGTATTTGGGGTAAGCACACACTGAAGAAGTGAGAATGATCCGAGGGGCATAAGAATGCCAGGCACAATCAATGACGTTGAGGGTCATCATCAAATTGTCATAGAGGAGCTTAGCTGGATGCGCAGAATTGTAGCCAATTCCGCCTAGGACTGCAGCCAAATGGAAAACGATATCCACTTTATCAAAGTCAAAGAATAGCTTTTTGACATCGTGCTGACTGCGCAAGTCATAGTACTTGGAGGGAGGGGCATAGACTGTATGTCCCAACTCCTTAAGTTGCTGGACAAGGCGATTGCCTACAAATCCGTTGCCACCAGTAACGATGATTCTCAAATCACACCAGCTCTCTTTGCGTTCAAGAAACACTTGCAAATCGCAAGTTCAGGCCATCGGCTTAATCCCTGAATTGCTGTTGTACTCTCTCGCTCCATCTCGTAAAAGTAACCATAGCTCCACTTATCAGCATCAACAGAGATAGGGGTATGCCACTTCTCAGCCTCAAATGAAAGTGGGCAGAATGAAGTGGGGATCGCATGTTACTTTTTGTGTCTGAGCAGGTCTTCAACCCTGACTACGAGAACACATCCATCCCTCATTTGGCCCACCATTCTGCCCACTTTCTATAGCAGCCATTCTTCCACGCCTCTTTCCACAACTCGGAACGGGATCTCTTTCATCCCTGAGGCTTCTGCCACATCCCGACGTTTCGAGGGAGGAACAATGAGAAACCACGTTCCCCCCGCGCCTGCGCCGCATACCTTTGCGCCGTATGCTCCTGCGTTCATTATTTCAGCATACTGCCGCTCCAACACCTCATTGCTTACGCCCTCTACGGAACGTTTGAGTTGCCATGTCTCCGCTAGAGCGTTTCCTAAGAGAGCAGGTGTCCACTCATTCACACAAGCTGCCATCTTTTCTGCCAACTCTTTGATGCGATGCAGTGTCTCGACACTAGTATGCCAACTGCCAAGAACTGCATTAGCCTCTCGCGTTATGCCTGTGTAAAGAAGCATACCCCAGGAGTTAATTATGTCAATAGCAGATTGGGGGACCCGCTCAGCGCTCTCAACCGGAAAGCCAAAAGGACCCTGGCCAAGACGGTATATCCTAAATCCCCCATAAACTGCAGGCAGGCTGTCCTGAAGGCCAACAGAAGGCGAAACACTCTGTTCCAGTAACATTGCCTCAGGGACAAACCTGAAAACCCCTGCGAGTTTACAAAGGCAAACAGCAAGTACCGAGGAAGAACCAAGACCTGTTCCCTTAGGCACATCACTAACGATACTCAAAGTGCATGGCTCTTGGAAGCCATACCTCTCAGCACAAACTCTTACTAGTGTATGCTGCACATTTCTTAAAGAGCTAACTTCTTCTACAACGCTCCACGATAGCTTGCACCCTCCTGTTGGTCTAGGGTTCCAGATAACGTACATATACTTGTCAATTGCAAGGGAGATAACAGTAGCGCCATGGCGAGTGTAATAAGAAGGAAAATCACAACCACCGCCGAAACAAGCCAATACGTAGGGGAGCTCTGATCACTCTCACGTATTGCCTCCTCTCTGAAACTTCCTTAGTCAGTTCATGTTATGCTGAGAGTGGGCAGAAATTCCTGCCCACTCTCATATATTCTACCACCAAAGTAATAGAATTGTCAAGAGACAAACTACACTTTAGAAGTAGTAGGTCGGAGTCCCACGAGTGCTCACACCACCCTTCTGGAAGTAAGGGCTGTTCCAGTCGGGCTCGCTGATGTGTTGCTGTGGCACGTACTTGACGTTCTGGATACGGGCAGCAAGCTGAGGAACCTTCAGAATGATACGTGGTTCCGTCTCAGCCTGGATCTTGAAGCATGCCCCGTCATGAACGAGTTGCCACGAGAAACGACCATCTGGCGAAGAGCGATAGACAAGTCCCAAATCGTCAGTAGCAGCGATCTCCTGCTGCATGTAACGATAGTCTTTGTAGTCAATCCGCATCGCGGGACGGTTACCAAGGTAACGCAGCGGCAGAATGTAGATGTCGCTAGCGTATTCCCCAGCATTCAGGTAAGCATTATTAGCGTTGTTGTACTCAGGAATGCCATGGTCAAGAATCACGCGCAGGCTTTGACCGTTGAGGGAGAGACGCAACGAGCTGCGGATAGCATCTCGCTCGCGCACCACCTCATTGCCAAAGACTACAGTCTGAAGGTTCACATTGGCCGGCACTCCCATGTTCATCATCGTTGCAATGATCGACTGAGCAGGAACCACGCTAGACAAGATCTGCCACAGCGGAGGCCGCATCACAACTACCCACTCTACAGGATCAAGGCGCTGGCCAATAGCTTTGGTCAACAAGTAATAGTGTGCCATCTCCAACACCTCGTAGAGAGAAGGAGTTGTGGCAGTCAAAACGTTCTGGTAGTTAAAGTTCTTGACATCGCTATCTATGGCCGGGCAAGCCACATTAGTAAAAGCATCCGTATGGCCAGTGTTAACCAAGAGCTGCAAACCACGAAACTCACGGTAAGCGTTGCCCTGGTTGTTGACTGGGTTACCCGTGTAGACCATCGGCCCTAGTTTTTGGGCAAAGAGGGGGGGTAGCTCAAAAAGCAACGCCCAAGCAGTATAAACCTGCATGATGTCGCTTGTGCTTGAGGGAGTCCACCCGGGATGCCAGGGAGAGCTAGAGCCAAGGCGGTCATTGAGCAATTGCAAGTCAATGTCACCGCGGTTCAGCCGCTCAATGGCTCGCTGAATGCGGATTGCCTTCGTCTCACGGCAAACGAGAGCAGTGGGGAAGTGCTGAATGCAAGCCTCCGTCTCACCGCTGATGCAGTCCCCACACTCATCGTCCCTCTCCGTACTGGAAGTGGCTTGTACGCCAGTGATGAATGGCAAGAAGTCCTCTACTGTGCGGACAGGGTTCAGCGGCAGAATGTCACCGATGCCGCTCCAGTACATCATCGCCGAGACTACCTCTGGATCGACACCGACCTGCACTGCACCAAACAGAGAGCCAAGGCCATGCAATTGATTGTACGGAGGGGGATCGGTTACAGTAGCTTTCTGGGCTGTCCGCCTCATCGCCTCTGCCATAACAGTAGAAAACGCCTGGGTAATGCCCGTGACAAAAGCACGATCATTAGCCAACGTCTTAGCAATCTCGTGATAATCAATTTCACTCATGTTTCTCACTCCTTGTGGGTCAGATCTTCACCTTTTGGTCGCTTGCCATTTGCCCTCGTTTCTTAGCCACTTCCTGCACGATGTCAGCAAACATTTTCTCCGCGTAAGTCTGCGGCGTCAAATTGCTAGGTGGCAAAGGAGCGATAGGCTCCTTGGCAGTCGCCTCTAGGTGAGTTACCCGTGTTTTTACAATTGGCGGAAGCTCATTGAGCCTAGCAAATACCTGTTGCTCGATAGGCTTAGAGAGCTCCGCAAGTCTTTTTTCTGTTTCCGATTGCCGTGCCTCAGCTTTTTCCAGCTCTAGCTTGAGAGAGGCAATTTCCTTTGCTACGGTCTCAGCGATAGCTTGAGCTAGCACCGCGCCGTAAGCCTTGAGGCTTTTCAAGATCTCGTTCTCTTCCTCAGCAGCCTTTTCCTCTTTCTGAACCGCCTGAGTTTCCGACTTTACCTCCGTTGTGGCTTTAGAGACAGCCTCTCTCTCCGCGTCGGCTGCGGAGCGTAGCGATTCAGGTTCCTGTTTATCCTTTTTACCAAAGAGCTGAGAGAGAACAGCCTCCTTGAGGCCTTCCAAAAAGCTTGCTGACGCGGAAGAAGCCTTCAAGCTTTTGCCTTCGTCCTCTTCCTCTTTGCCAGTAGCCTTAGCCAAGAGCGCACGGGCGCGCTTCAGAAGAGCTTGGCGTTTTTCCTCGCTGAAGCCCTTCCAGTCCTTGCCTGTTGCTGGCTGTTCAAGACGCGCGATGGCATTGCGTAGATGAGGCAGATCGATGTCGCCGTTGGCATTCCTGTATGGCAAGTGTCGCAAGTTACGAGGTTTCGTCTTCCCTTCTTCGTCCTTCTCACCACCTTCCTCAATGAACAGGAATGCGCTGTCAGGAAGATCATTGACACTTGCGGTTTCCCAGACCGCTTTCTCGTCCATGCCTTCATCTTCGGGCCATTTGCTAGACGCAATGCCCTCTTTCTCCTTGACATGCTCCTCCGTTAGAGAGCTTTTTTGTTTCTCAACAAGGGCCTCGATTTCCTCGTCGCTCAAGCTCAACTCACGGAGAGCTGCCTTCGTTTCCTCGTCAATTTTACCCATGGATCTACCTCCTACGACAGCAATCGCCGTCCCATAACTTGCAGCCATCCTACGAGGAAGGATAGACCGCTTGAGAATGCGAATGCCGCCTTGATAAACCTTTTCCTTGAATTGCTCTGGATCGAAGCGAAACTTGATGGAGACACCCCACCGAGATGGAGTTGCCATCACTCTCTCCCGCACACGCCGAGAGCGCTCGTCAGTATACCATTCTCCCCCCTCGATGAGCTGTTTGTCCAGCCGCACCATGAGGTCACAGGAGCCAACGTCGGTTCCATCAACGTGTACTAGATCGAGTTCGCCAAAAGCATTGTCAGCATAGGCGGCAGCAATGGCATCATCATAAGCTTTTTCGCTTACGATCTCGCCTTCTTTATCCTCAACGGCTACATTTGAGACGCTTAGCCAACGCCAGACATTGCCCGACTTGTAGATGGCAAGTCTCCCTATTTTCTGCTTCTCTTCCACTTCCTGCATCTGAGAGTCGCACTGGGGACAGGTGCGCTCAGAGCAAGGTATATCCGATTGTATCTCATGCCCGCATTCGGGACATTGACACCGATAGCCTTCTACTCCTACTGCTAGGGTCCCTCCTTCACCATGAGGGGCATTAGGGGTAACATCAACGACTGTTACTTTCTGCCTCTGTTCGTTGATCGCCGCATTTGCTACTCTAATAGAATAAGCGTCACACCTCTTTTCGTCATGCCTCTTTGACATACAACTCTCGCGTGCGTTGTTAGCGATCTCAGCCCATATTTCTGCTTCTTCATCTGTTAGATCTTTCTTGTGCTGTTTAGCATCTCTTGCAGTCCAAGGCATCTATGAGCCTCCTATGTACTTTCTCTGCCCGAACTTCCCTGCGACAATAACCAAGTCCAATATGTTCACATTTTCATCTCTGTTTACGTCGGCGCGCTCGTCCCACAGAGGGTTGAGCGTCCGTTGGCTAATCTGTTCTCTGTATATCCGTCCGAATGGCGTCAACTGGCCACTAGCATATTCTACTAAACTGGTGTTGTTGCTAGGCCCAAAGGCCCACCTCTCATCCCCACGGTAGCTGACCTGAAACCAGGCCTGTCGGGTTATCGTCGGGTAGTCTGGTAACACTTCAGCAAACACCCGTCGCATGTATTCCTGTGCTTCCTCTTGGCCCATATAGCCCGGCAGAGCAGCCCACTCGGTAAGCCAGATCTCTCTAATGCCGTTGCGCTGAGCCAAACCTACAGCCTGATCCAAGGTGATCCTCGTGCGTTCTAACGCTTGCTCAAGGGGCTCCCAGACGTAGAGGTGAACTCCTAACGCCTGTGGCTTTACCATCACCTGACTCAAGAACAAGCTTGCCCAATATAGATCGCACTCATTGGGGGCAACATGCTGCTTGCCAGGATATTTGTCAAGATTTGCATTGTACGTTGCAGCAGCGACTTGCGGCGCCTTATTGCATTGCCCAACTTGGGAGCACTCATTGAACCACATAACCCAAAGGCTATTGCCACCTAGAGGCTGTCCAGCCTGAGATGTGCTCCAGATCATGGGCACTGCTTCAATTCCAGGACAGAAAGAAGGCATAGGCCCCCAGTCATAGTACCACTTTGCTCCAACCTGCTGTAAATAATTACACTGATCATAGGTACTGCCCGCGCCGTGCACCAAACTATGCGTCATGACTAACGGCAAATAGACAGAGAGTCGCTGTGCCTGTCTGGGTTCGCCAGAGAGAATAATTCCCATCAATGCCAGCACAATGAGCGCCGCTCTGACTTTCATCCCACCATCTTTCCCCACAATTGCGCCGCCGTGTAGCCCAGCGCCGTAACGATCCCCAACATCTGATCGTGTTCATTAGTTGCTGTGCGCAGCGCCGCCGTGTTCCCGAATCCTTGTGACTCCAGGTAGGACGCCACACGGTCGCGCCGCGCCAGCGCCTGCTGGACGCTCATCCCCGTCGCCGTCCGCACCGCACTGGGGTAGAACGCATTGCCGAACGTCTGCACCACCGCCAGCAGGCCTAGCGTCCCCGTCGGCGCTCGTGTCCACAGC
>Ga0129301_1000531_pt1 | contig 20910 bp, 13 predicted proteins | sample ConPoolayeHmetaG_FD_94489 | JGI IMG/M metagenome (GOLD analysis project Ga0129301, IMG submission 94489) | Hot spring microbial mat communities from California, USA to study Microbial Dark Matter (Phase II) - Cone Pool mat layer H metaG ...
ATGGGGGATTCCCTCATGGAGGCCGGCTTCGTCACCCCGATCATCGCGCAGGACCCGCTTGTCAAGCTCAGCCCGGTACCGGTCGAGTTCATCACGGGCGCATACCTTTCGATCGAGGAGGCGGCGGCCAGGCTCAGGATGTACATTCCCCGTACTGAGAAAAGGTTGAATGAGGACTTCGACATGATCATCATCGCCGACGCCCGCGAGCCATTCTTCCCGGCCAAGTTGCAGAACTGGATAAAGTCGGCCGTCATCGATGGCGGGCAGGGCTTCCTCATGGCGGGAGGGCCGCAGACGTTCGGAGGTTACCCGGCGTGGGGCCATCCCAGCTGGGATCCCTCCCCCGTCGCGGACATCCTGCCGTGTAAGTGCATACCGGAGTTCTACGACCTCGGCAGGGCCTACCATCTCGTGCCAGCCCAAGGCTATGAAGATCATCCGCTGGTGAGGAAGATACCCTGGGGCCAGGTCTTCTTGTTCAACCAGCAGAGGGTGGGAGAGAGGGAGGGCAGCGTGGTCGTGGGGCGCAGCGATCGCAACCCTCCCGGCTCGCCGATCCTGATGTACATGGACATGGGGAAGGGGAGGAGCGAGGCATTCGTCTTCGACTGGGGCGGCAACGGCCCGCAGGACTTCCACAGGTGGGCTTACGCCCCACTGGTTTTGAGCAACCTGATCTATTACTCGGTTAGGGTGGAGATACCCGAGGACACATCCATGTTCCTGGAGCTACGGAGGAAGCTGACGGGGTTCTACTCCAGCAGGTCCTTCACCGTTTCGGTCCTGGACTTCGCCGAGAAGTTCGGCGCCAACCTGAAGAAGGCCGAGGCCGAGCTGAAGAAGTCCGACGATTTGAGGAAGGAGATGGTCAAGCTCTACATCCAGGGAGAATACGAGGCCAGCCTGTCCGCCCTCGATGAGGCCCTCAGCAGCATCAAGGTGGCTGCCGACCTTGCGATCGATGCGAAGGACCAGGCCCTGGTCTGGGTCTACGTCATCGAGTGGTTCACGGTGAGCGGCACTGCGATGTTCAGCGGGGCCGTGCTGTGGACCCTCATGGTCAGGAAGGCTGCCTACAAACCGGTGGCGTCCACGAGGTTCAACGTCTGAGGACCATTCCTAGGCCTTGCTGAAGGAGCGATGCTGTCTAGGCCGGAGGCATCCTCCCGGCACGAATGGCGAGGTTCGCTGAAGCATATTAAAAAGCTTGTGACGAGGTGGCGGGTCAGCATTGGCGGTGTGTCGCGTGTCCTCCCTCGCACAAGCTTTGCCGAAGACGGAGCCACCAAGCAAGCTGCGGACCTGGTGTGCGCACCTCAGGGAGTGCGTCCGCAGGGATGCAGCTCGCTTTGAGGAAAGGACGCTCCTTGCTGCGGAGGCCTTTCGCCAGACCGAGGGGGAGCCCTTCCGCATCGCGCGCGTGGCGCATGCAACGTCCCACATCCTAAAGAACATGCCCATCGCGATCAGGGAGGGGGAGATCCTCGTTGGGTGGCACCCCAATACGCATCCCGATGAGCGAATGAAGGAGGCGCTGAAGGCGGCTCGGGAGTATCTCTCGAAGCAGAACTACTGGTGCAACGCCTCCGAGGGACACATGGCGCCCGACTTCCCGACCATATTGAGACTAGGCTTGGACGGAATCAGGGAGCGCATCAGCGAGTTCGAGGAGGCGGTGGACCCAACCGATCCTACGGCCCCCGAGAAGCTTCAGCTGTACAATGCATCCAGAAGATCGCTTGAGTCCTTCCAGGGATTCATCCGGCGCTACTCGGAGCTGGCTAGAGAGCTTGAGAGAGACGCCCAGGATCGGGACTGGCGAGCCCAGCTGCGTGTCATAGCTGGCGTCTGCGACCACATCTCGTCCCAACCTCCCAGAACCTTCAGGGAGGCGATACAGCTCGTGTGGTTCACATTCCTTGCGGTCGCCGTCGAGGCCGGCACTTCCCATCACTGCTTCGGTCCGGGCCACATAGATCGGTACCTCTTTCCCTTCTACGAGGCGGAAAGGGATAAGGAGGAGGCGGACGCCCTTCTCGAGCAGCTCTTCATCAAGTGCAACGAGTTCGACAGGCGCAGCATGAGCGCCGTCATAATAGGCATCGCAGGCCGTAACCCGGACGGCAGCGATGCGACCAACGAGCTGAGCTACAAATGCCTCGAGATCTGCGACAGGACGAGGGTCTACTTCCCGGGTGCAGATGTGTTTTGGCACAAGGACATCGATCCGGAGTTCATGCGCCGTGCCTGTCGGCTGCTGCGAAACGGGATGGGCCAGCCGTCCTTCTTCAACACGGATCTCGTGATCAAGGGGCTCGTCCGGTACGGCATACCGTACGAGCATGCCGTCGAGCACCTACCGAGCACCTGCACCGAGACCTCGATCCAGGGGCGCACGAATCCCTGGGTGGCGTGGCCGTATGTGAACATACCGATGTCCCTTCTGTACGCGATGTTCGGCGGCCGGCACCCGACCAAGGGAACGCAGGACAGGCCGGACACGGGGATTCCACAGACCTTCGCCGAGCTCAAGGAGGCGTTCCTCAGACAGCTGGACTATGCAGCCCACGAGGCAATCGCGGCAGGGATCAGGGACCAGCTTGTCGAGTCGTGGTACCGTCCCTTCCCGCTTCTCTCCTGTTTCGTGCAGGGCTGCATGGAGAGCGGGAGGGACATCTCGCACGGAGGCGCGCTGTACAACTTCCTTCAGCCGGAGGCCGTCGGCATCTCCAACGTCGTGGACGGCCTTGCCGCCATCAAGGTCCTCGTGGAGGAGCAGGGAAGGTACAGCCTTGAGGATTTCAGGCAGGCGATTCTTGTCGACTTCGAGGGCTACGAGGATCTGAGGCGGGATGTGCTTGACTGCCCAAAGCATGGCAACGACGTCGAGTGGATCAACCGGCTCTTCGCCGAGGTTTCGGGCAGGTGGTGTTCCGCGATCGAGGGCCATCGCAACTTCTACGGCGGGCCGGTCTTCCCGGGCTTCCTCGGCTGGACGATATGGATCGGTTTTGGCCGCGAGACGCCCGCCACCCCGGACGGCCGCAGGGCCGGGACACCCCTAGCCAACACCGTCGGGGCCTGCACCGGAGTCCGCCTGAAGGGCGCGCTCTCCATGCTCCTGTCCACAATCGGCCTTGATCAATCCAGGGGTCTCGGTGGGATCGTGTTCAACCTGCGCCTGTCCCCCAACGCGCTGCAGACCGAGGCGGGGATAGAGCGCTTGAAAAGCCTGATAGAGACGGCGTTCGGCCTCGGCATCTATATGGTGCAGATCAACGTGACCAGCTCGGAGGTCCTCAGGGACGCGCAGAAGCATCCGGAGGACTACGCCGACCTACTCGTGCGGATCGGCGGCTACCTCGTCCCCTTCACCTTGCTCTCGCCGGATGCGCAGGAGGACGTCATCGCAAGGACGGAAATGGAGATATGAGCACTCCAGCCAAGGGCCTGATCTTTGCCCTGGACGAGATGGCGGCCCACGATGGGCCTGGCCTGCGCATGGCCGTGTACCTCAAGGGCTGCCCGCTGCGCTGTGTGTGGTGTCACAGCCCCGAGTCCGTTTCGGCCAAGCCTGAGGTCGTCTGGTACGAGACCAGGTGCGCCAAGTGCGGCAGGTGCGTTGAAGCCTGCCCCATGGGACTGCGCAGCAAGGATCCCAACGACCCGCGGGACAGGAGCGGCTGCCGCCTGTGCGGAGAGTGCATTCGGGCTTGTGCGAGGGGGGCGCTGGAGATCAAGGGGGAACTTGTGAGCGCGGACGAGGTGGCCGGGCATGCGGAGAGGCTTCTGCCCTTCTTCAAGCAGTCGGGAGGGGGCATCACCTTGACCGGCGGCGAGCCATTGCTGCAGGCCGACTTCTCCCACGCCGTCCTGCATCTCTGTCAAGAGAAGGGGATACACACGGCCGTAGAGACCTGTGGCTATGCGCCATGGAGGGCGCTTCACAAGTTAACTGGGGTGACCGATCTGTTTCTCTTCGACGTGAAACACCATGATGCGGCGGTGCATTTCCAGTATACCGGCGTCTTTCTCAAGCCCATACTGAACAATCTGGCAAGGCTTCTGGAATGCGGATCGGACGTGATCGTGCGGGTGCCCCTGATCCCGGGAATCAACGACTCCCCCCAAGACGTTTCATCGATCGGGCGCAAGGCATTGGAGCTCGGCGCAACGCGCATCTCGCTTCTGCCGTTCAATCCCGCCTCGGCGGGCAAGTACTCTTGGCTGCACAGGCCCTACCCGCTTGCCGGGCTCAAGACGCAGGCCGACCAGCTCGTAAGGGAGCTTGAGGACATCCTCAGGGAGCAGGGGTTGGAGGTGGCGGAACCCTGATCGACCGGACCCTCGAAAGGGGGCCCTATGCTGGGACGAGCATGTAGGCACTCCACGGAGCGACGTTCTCGATGATCAGGTCGCGGGTTGTTCTGGAACCATTGTGCTTTGCCTTGATGATGGTTCGTTCTCCGCGCATTGGGATGACCTCGTAGCTATCCGCGCCAGGACGCACTGTGAGGAGTAGGCGCTTGACGGGATCCAACGAGGCGTTGATCATGATGATTGCAGGCCGGTCCATTGCGTTGCGAACCCAGATGACGACCTTGTCGAAGCTCTGCACGACTGCCGGAAGACGGTCGAAACTCAACCAATCGAAGATTCGCTTCAGCTGAGCGGATTTGGCCTCGTTGTGGATCATGAACCAGGGATAGTAGCCCGCGACCACGACCCTCCCGCCAAGCTCGTTCTCATATGCCGTCAGGCACGGCCCGAGCGGGCGACCCATGTAGTCAACGATTTCCGCTAGGACCTGAACATGCCGCACGGTGGGCTCGAGGCTGTAGGCGGCCTCCGGCCAGAAGGACTGTCGGCAGTCGCGCTGCCTGCCGGCGCATCCTACGTTGATCGGGTTGTTGGTGAAAACCTCGGTGGCGTCGTGATCGATCGTCCCAACTGGGCGCACGCCGGTCAGTCCGGAGAGGCCCAACTGATCCAAGGCATGCCAAGCGGCCACATCAAGGTATACCCCTTTGCCCAGGAAGCTTTCCAGCTCGTGCTTGCCAAAGGCTCGAGGCGTGTTGCCCGAAAACGTGGCAACCTGGGCGCGGCCCGGCTCATAGCAGATGGGCAGCCCGATCTCGGCCAAGACGTACTGCTTCTGAAGGGCATCGATGACGCTTGGCCGGTCAAACCATGCGCCCCGGCGGCCGTTCGCGGCGAAGAGGTCCTCGTTCCACGCAGGGCAGATGCCCATTGCCGGGGTGCGGCCCGCCTGCTTTTGGATCTCCTCGAAGAAGGGATGCGCCCAGTGAAGAGCCTCCAAGAAAGGAGAGTACTCATCCAATGGCTCGGCGAACATCGAGAGCACGTTGAAGGCAATGCCGGATGCCCCTGCAGCCACGTGGGCCGCGGCCTCGACCATGGTCGCGTGCACGCTCTTCCTCAGGCGCTGGTAGGGGAAGTTCTCGATCTCGGACTGCACCACGCCGACATCGCCTGGCAGGGCGGCCACCTGTCGGCCGACATCGTGGGCCTTCTCGACGAGCCCGATGAGGCGATCGTCCCAGTAGAAACCTCCGCCCGGGCGCCAGCGCACCTCGACACGGTTCGGGCCGGATAGGGCCTTGGCCCATCGCCGGAAGGCATAGCCCTCGTAGAATCGGTCTCCGGTCATGAACCCGATCGGCAATGACGGGTCCACCGCGTGAACGGCCTTTTCGACGATGGCGAGGAGCTCCTCGATCATGCTTCTGTTGTGCTCCAGCCACAGCCTCCTTAGGTCGATGGGGTCCTTCTTGGCGGAGCCGTTCAGCGCTGCGACGAGCTTTCGGCGCGTGAGGGTTCGGCCCGTCTCCTGCGCGAACCGCGCCACGCAACGCCTGCAGAAGCACGTCTTCGCCACGGGCATGTGTCCGGCCATCCTCACGTCGTCGTCGACCCAGATGAAGTCAGGCCGGGCCCTGGCGGCAAGCGTGTATAGCATGCTGACGTACCTTTGGAACCTGGGATCGCCGGGGCAAAACGTACCTCTGCAGACCTTGCCATTCTCGTCCACAACGCGTTGCCAAGGTTCATCGAGCGATGCCTCCAGGTTCTCTTCGTGGTGCCCCATTGTTGCAATCACGTTGATGCCCGCCCTCACTCCCAACTGCTCTCGAACCAGCATCATCACCGATTCGAGCCGCTCGAACCGGGTCTTCATTTCCTCAAGCGGCAGCGGGGCGTGCGTGTGATGCGTGAAGAACGCAAGCTCATCCACCAGCCTGCGGTGCTGTCTGAGGAAATCCACGAGGCCCTTGAGGTTCTCGTCTTTGAGCCAGTGCGCTGGGCTGATCCTGAACATCACAAGCATGGTCCTTTGCTCCGGCGGGATCGCGGACGGTGGCACTTATGAATGTGCGGGGAAAGCAGATGGGGTTAGCTTGGTGGGCCCAAAGTTATGCGCACCGCCGCCGTTGACGCGCGAGCAGCAACATTTCAAGGATGCCAAGTTCGGCATGTTCATACACTGGAGCCTGTTTTCGCTTCCTACCGGCCATAAAAACTGGGCATGCCCGGAGGATGCAATGAAGCAGTTTACCGCCGAGGAGTTCGACGCTCGCTTATGGGTGGGCTTGGCACGGCAGGCCGGTGCCAGGTACATCACCTTCACCGCCAAGCACCACAACGGTTTCTGCCTGTTTTCGACCCGGCTTACCGATTTCAGTTCCCCCAACTCGCCGGCAGGACGCGATTTCGTCAAGCTGCTTACCGAGGAGTGCCGTGTCCAGGGGATGCCGCTCTTCCTTTACTACTCCCTCCCGGACCTCCACCATCCCGCGTTCAAGCCGGGCCATCCCCATGAATGGGCGCGTTACGTGCGCTTCTACCAGGGCCAGATACGTGAGCTCTGCACGAACTACGGTCGGATTGCGGGCTTCTGGCTCGACCCGGGGCCGTGGCATGGGCATGACTACCCTTACCACGTCACCCAAGCCGTCGAGATGATCCGAAAGCTGCAGCCTCAGGCCCTCGTCATGGGAAGGGACTTCTATGAGTGCGAGAGGTCGGTTCCAACTCTCCCAGGCGAGATGGGCTGGCTGAACGACGAGGGGGAAGGGGATCCGCGGCCGATGCCGACGCCAGGGCCCGACAATTGGCCGTTCGAGGTTTGCGACACCGTGAACGACTCATGGGAGTACAAGGAGAGCGACAGGAACTTCAAGTCCGCTGAGCAGCTCATACGCAAGCTCGTCGCGATCGTCGGGCTGGGGGGCAACTACCTACTGAACCTCGCTCCCATGGGGAGCGGCGGGATACAGCCCGAACAGGCCGAGCGGTTCCGGAAGATCGGGGCATGGCTTGAGTTGAACGGCGAGTCCATCTACGGAACGCGCCCGCTAGGCATCCCGCCGCCGGCCTGGGGTTACGCCGTCTTCAGGGCTCGAAAGGCCTATCTTCACCTGACGGATTGGCGGGGAGGCAGGCTGGAGCTGGAGGGCCTAGCCGCCCGGGTCAGATCGGCATCCTTGTTGCACGGGGGTTCCGTCCCGCAGGGCCGCGTCGGGGATCGCGAAACGATGGATGTACCCGAGTCGGCAAGGGACGAGATCGACACGATAATCGCTCTGGAGTTGGACAGGACCCCGCATCGGTGAGATCTGAGCCTTCCCACCTGGAGCCTCCACCGCATGCGGTACCGTAGTGGGGTCGGGTGAACGGAACTCTTCGTTAGGAGGCAGGACGCGGCCGAGCAACTTGCGGGTCATTACGCCGCAAACGTCGATGCCGTCGAGACTCTCCGTTGATGCCAGCTTGGCATCGATCATGCTGATCGTCCTGACGAGCTCGGGGCTTGTCGTCCTAACCGTGGCGCGGGAGGAAGTTTGCAGTCCGCTGGTGGTGCTGAAGAACGTTCATCCCGAGAGGCTCTATCCCTTTGGGTCGGTGACGACCAAGGAGAAGATGGGTTTTTCCCTCGGAGTTCTTGCAAGGGGTGATTTCAGGACGTTGGAGATCCGTTGCGCAACCCTTGTGCAGGCGATGCCCAGTTTCACCGGGAAGAACCTCACCCTCTCTGAGCTTTGGGCCCCCAGATCGCAAGGATCATCCGCCCGGTAGCGCTCGGTGGGACAGAAGACCGGGAGAGCGTCCTGCAGCACGGTGCCGCCGGGCTACTCGCCGAAGCGGCTGCCGAAGGTGCGGTGGCCGCTCATCATGGTGATGCCGAGGCTATTCTCGATCGCCGAATCCCTTAGTCAATGGATGTGGTCGGATCTGAAGTTGCCGACGATGGCCTGGCTGATGGTGAACTGGTACTTGTCCAGCAGATCCCTGTAGGTGCGAGGCATCAAGACCCTCATCTTCTTGTCGACCTCAGGGCTGTTCCGGCCATGCCGGTCAGCCCCACAAGGCCGGTCAGCGGGTCGGCAACGTAGGCTGGGTGGAGGCTTGGTGCGAAGGCGTCGCCGTAGTGGAGGACCCTTATCCCACCGGATACCGGGTCCCTTCTGGGATGCCTGGCCAGGGCCGGCTGAGCCAGAATTTCAGCCGCGACGAAGGCGATTACAAGTCATCTGGCAGATCTCAACCCGATTGCCTGACCGAGGGAGAATAGCTCTACCACGCACCGGATCTGACATGGAAACGTGGCCAAGGCCTCGCTAAGCTTTAAGAACCGTTATGCTCAGTGGCAGCGGATTGGATAGACGGCTCGTCGGCGTGATAGCCATTGCTCTGGTGCTTTCAACCATCCTATTCTGTTTTCTGTTCCTCCGGCGCGCGGCTGAGCCCGTCACGGTCATAAGGAACGTGGCGCCGGCGCAGCTGGTCGCGCTACTGGACTTCGATGAGACGCACAGGTTCTCGCTCGGGCTGGTCGTTAGGAAGAAGATACAGGAGCTGACGATCCAATACAGCTTCTTCAGTGCCGCGCAGACCAGCGGGCTACCTGAGGTTCTGTCCTTCGAGGCTTGGGAGGCAAACCTGTCCCATCTGGCATTGCAGGAAAGGCTCCTAGAACAGCTGGGATTCGAGCCGGAGAAGGTGCAGGGCCAACTGTCCATCGATGGACGCAGCCAAGAGTACCTCCTGTACGACATGGGCCGTGCGATGTGCGCCCTCACCTCCTGGCAGTTGGCCGGCGATGCGACATCCTCGTACATCCTCCTGCCGGCCGAGGCGAATGCGACGCTCATGAAGGGCAGGATGGAGTTCTACTACTACATATACGAATTGGCGAAGATCACGATCACGCGAGGCGGGAACGAGACGGTGTATCGGGCGCTGAAGCGCGGTGAGGAGTTCATGCCCGGGGAGAGGCCGATCTCGGAGGCCCCCGTCAACGGAAGGATACGTTTCGAGAACCTCAAGCCCGACGAGCCCATTTCGGTGATGATTGAGTTGAGGGGATGGACGGGGCACGGAAGGTGCCTGAGCTTGATCAGGATCTACGTTGACGGGAAGCTCGAGAAGGTTCTGGCGAAGTTCATGAACTGGGCGCCCTAGCGTAGCTTGGTCGTCACGACCCCTTTGTACATCCTCCTTCGGATCATGAGCGAGTACACGATGGAGCCGGCGAGGACGAACGTGCCGGACACCGCCGACCATTCGGTCACGTAGACCCAGAAGAACGCGCTGTCCTTGAGCCTGAAGGCGAGGTCTGTCGATTCGCCAAGGACCCTTAGGGCTCGGGTCACGCCGTCGAGGGCAAGGTCGAACTCGTAGGAAATGTAGTCGCGGCTCGCGGCCTTTCTGTACTCATCCGCCTCGGCGATCTTGGCCTCCACGGGCCGTGGGTTGGCGCCGAACTTGTCAATGAAGTCGAGGAGCGATAGCACGAGGCTCTTCTTCTCTGCGTACTCGACGTACTTGACCCTCGTGTTGTGTAGGAGCTGGTAGTCGTCGGGGATCTTCCTCTGCGCGATATGGAGCATGAGTCCTGTCACGAAGTCGCCGAAGTAATCCCAGTAGCCGAACAGGCCCGTCCCGGCGCCAGACCAGTCGGCGCTCATGGCCAAAGATCGCCCCTTGCCTATGTCCCAGTAGACGAGCCACGGTATTATGAAACCATCCTTCAACCTCTTCAGGTTCCCGAGCAGGATGCTCCCATCCTTCTGGGTCATCTGGTTCATGCCTCCGCCCTGGCCGAAGATGTTGTAGGGGCTTACCAGGGTGTCCCAGGGCAGGCTCCTGATGAAGGGGTCGTCCATCTTCAGGGAGGGGATGTCAACGGCCATTGGCTGTTCAAGATAGAATCCCTGATCATAAACTATGACCGGCAGGATCTCCCCGACCTTGGTCGGACCCCAAGACGGATTTGCGCGAAAGCCTCCAAGTCCCTCATATCCGCCGGGCATGAAGAGCCCCAGCCCGTCCTTCTCCACGCTGTCCGCCATCCAGACGATGTGTTTGTGTTCGAAGATCTGCACGTTTGCGTCGCTGATCACCACCGCATCGTACTTTGCCACTACGTCGGCGTAGCTGCGCGGCATGTACATCCTCAACGACCTCATCACCGCGGCCGTCGTGCCTATCCACAACGATGCCTCGATCTTGGTCAGATCGGTGAGGGGCTCGGAAGCCATGATTTGAGCCGGTTGGCAGATGGCAAAGGGTTCCCCGATGTAGAGCACCCTGACGATGCCGGTTCGGTTCTGTGCGACAGCCAGGTCCGCGGACGCAAGCGTTGCTAGCAGCGTCAAGAATGAGATCAGGAGGGCTTGCCTAGTCGCGTCCATGGCAAGCCACTGAAGGCAACTTGAGAAATATCTTTGTGCACATGCTGGCTGGCCCCTGGCGGGGCGTTAGCTATCGAACTCAGTCTTTGAACTTCTCTGAGGCAGGCTCCCCGCCGATTCCCCAGTGCGACTTCGGAATCTCGTGGACCACCACCTCGACCGCTGGCGCGGGAACGCCGAGATCAGCAAAGATCTTCGTTATCCCACCTATCACGGCCTTCGCCTTCCTAGGGCCAAATCCCTCCCACACGTTCACATGGACTATGGGCACTTTATCTCTCTCCGTCCTCATCGTAGGTGGTTCCGCTTCCAAGCGACATATCCTGCTGTTTCATGCGCGGCACCGTCCCTGTGAGGCGACGTTCTTGGTCCATGTGTCCCCAAAAACATTTCCTCCGTCATGCTTGCTCGCCGGGGCACAGGGATGCGCGAGCGCGCCTTGCGCCCGCTCATGGTTCACTGATGTCGATCATGGACTTGATCCCTCTGCCGCCCGCCTTGCTTTGGGAGAGGGCGGCGGGAAGATCATCCAGGGTCAGCCTTGCCGTGATCAGCGGGGCAAGATCTAGCATGCCGCAGTCCATTAGCTGCAGTATCGGTCGGTACATCCCCAGGCTGCCCGACACCCCTTTGATTGTTACTCCCCTGAGGACGACGCGATCTATGTCGAGGCCGTCCATTCTTGAGTCGTAGAAGGCCACCGTTGCTACTGATCCTCCGGTGCGGACGATGTCCAGCGCGGCCCTCAGAAGATCGACCGATCCTGATGCCTCGATCACCCTGTCGACCTCCTGGCTGCCGAACTGATGCATCAGGCCCTCCTTCAGGGATGTCTCTGTGGTGTTGATGATTCCGTCGGCACCTAGGCGCAATGCTACGCGAAGTTTGAACCGCCTTCTGCCGACCACCACAAGCCTCGCGGCGCCCGACAGTTTGGCGAGCTTGGCTGCAGCGATGCCGATTGTGCCCGAGCCAAACACCAGAACCGCGTCGCCTGGTTCGACCCCGGCCTGCGTCACGGCGTGAAGGGCGGTTGCGGCGGGTTCGGCCATGGCTGCGTTGTCGTAGCTGACGGCGCCGGGGACGTGAAAGACGTGCCGGGCGGGCATCAGGATGTACTCGGCCCACGCGCCGTCCCAGGCATTCAGTGTGCCGACGGCCCGCCCTCTTCGGCACCGCGAGTACTGGCCCATGAGGCACTCGTAGCACGTTCCGCACGAGACCGCAGTGTCTCCGACCACCCTGTTGCCCGGCTCGAATCCGGTGACCGAGGCTCCGGCGCTCACTACGACTCCCGACCATTCGTGCCCGGGCGTCATGGGGAACTTGACCGAGCCATCCCTGACGCCGACGAACCTCCCGGAGAAGATGGAGTGGTCCGTCCCACAGATGCCGGCCCTCACCACCCTGCATAGCAGATCATGCGGGCCAGGCTTGGGCGTTTCCACATCGAGGATCCTGATGTCGCCCGGGCCGTAGAGCCTTGCTGCCTTCACGGTATCCCGTCCTGAAGTTGAATTGCATCGGTATTTATCTGCGTCCTCGGATATCCGGCTTGTGGCGGCCAGGACGCAGGACAGGTGGCTCATGCGCGAGGGAGACCGACCGTCGGGATGGACGGCAGCCTGACTCGCGTGGTCTGCCTACTCATACCCGATGTCGGCCAGTAGCCTTTCAAAGCCGGGAGGCAGGTCGGACGGGGATGGAAGCGCGTTCTGGCTGGCGTAGCTGACCATGTTCAAGAGGATTCGGTCCGCAGTTGGATGCGCATCCAGGTTGTCTAGGACATTGAGCGTGTTCACTATGAACCTCCCTTGGCCGAACCTGTAAACGCCAACGAGGATGCCGGACGCATAGCCGCCGGGACACGGGTATCCAAGTGCGAATGCCGCTGCAACGACCTCGTCGGGGGTCTCTTGGTCGGCGAACAACCCGTGCGGGATCACGGGGCCGTAGTAGTCCCAGTCCATGATGCCTCTGTCCGGCAATCCCTCGAGTATTGGGTGGGGCCTCGCCACGCATTCCTTGTGGTAGAGCCAATCGCCGAACTCGTAGTATCTGCCTTTCTTTGGGAGGGGCAGCCAGCCAACTCCGTCCTCGCCCCTGCGGAAGGCCTTTGGCGAGGTGAAGATCGCCACGGCACCCCTAGCCACGCACCCCGCCAGAGTTCGCCAGTTATCCGCCGTCTTCTCGTTGGCAGGCGGATCTCCCACCAAGATCACTCGGGTGGAGCCGCGGGAGGATGGGAAGCTCTGGCAGGACACTCCGTGAGATCGAAGCCACGCTGTGACGCGCTCATCGATACCCCAGGTGCCCACGGCGGCCTTCACACGGGGCAGGGACCGGGGATCGGAGAGATAGAACGTCAGCCTTCCGCCTGCCGGAGCTCCGCCTGCATCCATCGAAACGCGCAGCTCGTATCTGCCCGGCGGTCCTTTGAGGACGACCGTTTCAAGCAGAATGGTGAGGGCCAGCGGTGCAAGCTCCCCGACCCTAAGCGTGGGTATATGCGCGAGCACGTGCTTCTCCCATGCCGGCCCATCCGGCCCGAAGATCTTGACCGTCACGGGGTACTTCCCCGCAGGGAGCACGTCCTCGTTTGCCAGCACGACCTCGATCCTGAAGGCCTGCCCCGAGTAGCCGTGCATGGGCTCCACGAAGGTGCACCATCGAAGCGGTGCCCAGCCGTCGGAAAGCGCATCGGCGATGCCCGGCTTCCACTCCCTCCAGAACGTCCAAAGCCCCTCGCCCGTCATGCCGTGGTCAAGCATCCCGGTCACATTGAAGCCGCAGATCTTCGGGTTCGATCGGATGAGGTCAAAGCCGAGCAACCGCTGTCGGCAGTGAAGCCTCTGGCTGTCGCGCAGCATGTCCTCGGGGAAGGGATAGGCCGCCTGCATGCCAAGGCGTTTCCAGTCGGCGATCAGGCTCTCCGCCATGGAACGCATCAGGCACGCGTCTTCCAGCTCCGGATTGGCCTTCGCCTGCTCGTAGAATCTGAGCTCGCGGATGGCGTTAAGCAAACTCCCGATGCCGTATTCCGAGAGGAAGACCGGCTTCGCGTCCTTGCCGAGGGTCCTAATCAGGTTGTTTGCCTCGGGAGTCTGGGGCGTCGAGGGGTAGATATGGGCATCGCCCGCGTTCTTCGCGTATCCGCCAGATCCCCAAGCGAAGGGCGTGCTGTAGCTGGGATCCTCCATTCCCCAGACGCACTCCCATCGGTCGCTTCCTGGATTGCTGACGGAGCCGATGTTGAACTGTCCGTCCCACCGTCCGCTACCCAACAGGACTAGGCGGGTGTCGTCCAGGGACCGGACCAGCTTCAAGGCCTCGACGGCATGCCGGAACACGGGGCCATCGCGGGTTTCGTTCAGAAGGCCCCAGATGACAACGGAAGGATGGTTCCTGTCACGACGGATCATCTCGGCCACCGATCGGTCGAACCGTTCGGCCATATTGGGCGAGTCTTCCAAGCACCAGCTCGCCAGGGACTCCTCGTAAACCATCAGTCCGATCTCATCGCACAAGTCCAGCTGCCAGGGGTGGGCCGCGCCGGCGATGAACCTGACTGCGTTCAGTCCGCAGGCCTTTGCGTAGATGAGGTCCCGTTGCAATAGGTCCGGGGCTGCTGCGGGAGAGACGATCTGCCCAATCGGGCAGTGGTTGCCGGTATGGGCGCTCTTCAGGAAGATCCTCTTCCCGTTGAGATGGAAGAAGCCGTTCACGACCCGGAAGTCGCGGAAGCCGAACCGCACGGAGCGCTCGTCGATGATCCGCTTAGGATCGAGCCACAGGCGAACCGTCGCGCTGTAAAGATAGGGATCGTGAAGTTGCCACAGGCGGGGCCTGTCAAGCCGAAGTTCTGCCAGGGCTACCGTATCCTCAGGTTTCGCCCTGCACTCGACCTGGGTGGATGTGAGCGTTATTCCCCCAGCAGCCGGAGATAGGCAGATCTGGATGGCGACGTTTCGGGTAGCTTTCGTAAAGTTGCGCACAGTGACTTGGACTCTCACCCCGCCGGTCTTGATGTCCGGCCTGACGAACACGTCCTCCACGCGCACGGCTGGGACCAGCAGCAGCTCCACGGATTCCGTGATGCCGCCGTAGTTGTAGGAGCTCCCCGGAAGGGGCGGGATGGACTTGTTCCTGTGGGGAGTCTGCCCAAGCGTCATCCCATCGATCGGGTGGTTTGTCGGGTTCAGGACGCGCACTGCCAGATGGTTGATGCCGCCGGGCTTGATCGAATCGGTGGCATCCAGCTCGAAGGGCGTCTCCCCACCTTCGTGGCCTCCAACGTGCACGCCGTTTAGCCACACATCGCAGAGGTAGTCGACTGCCCAGAATCGCAAGAGGAACCGTCCTTGTTCGTCTGGATGTCGGGGGCATCTGAATGTCCGCCGGTACCAGGCGACTCCGTGGTATGCGGGGAAAGCCTCCTGGATGATTCCAGGGACGCGGGCGGGTCGCTGCCCCTGCTCCGGCCTTTTCCACCATTTCCTCTCAATTCCCACGTTGTTGGGGTCGACGGCCAGTTGCCATTCCCCATCGAGCGAAAGGAGTCTGGTTGCCATAGTTGCACCTCTCTGAGCCTTTGGCTTGGTCTGCCGGACCCGTCGGACACACCTACTATATTAAGCTCCTTTCGGGTGCGCAAGCTCGCAGGAGATGCCGCTACGTCGAAGCGCCGATCCCGGGGACGCAAAGGCCTGTTTCTTACGCGAAGTCCACTCATGCGTGACGGGAGCAGGCGAGGATCTTACGTTCGGCAACATCGGTGTCGAATATCCGCTGCCCCGGTTCGTGGCAAAATGCCTGCGGGTAGACCCAAGCCCATCCAGTTCGTGAGGTGTTCTACAGGATGGGAAGGAAGACCTTTGCGGCGACTCCCAAGATGCATTCGACCGGGGCATCGATGGATCGGTCATCGGGGGCTTGAGCGTCGGGAAATGGGCCATGGAGTTCACTCGCGAGCAGTACGGCAACTCGAGGGATGCTTTCCTGGGCTTTCGCATTGGACCTACCAGCCCTACTCATGAGGGTTCTCGGACTCGGCGAGACGGTCGCGAGCCCGAAGGTTCACCTGGGCACGTTCCATTCCGACTTGGACGGTGCGTGCAGGCGTGGCACAGGCATCTGCGCCGAGGCGTGCTGCCGGCGCATCCTGAGGAAGGAGCGGGCTCGTGACCTACGATCACCGGTCCTACCACGAGCACGAGATGAGCGAGGAGAGCCTCATGTTTGAGATCGGGGCAGACATCTACGTCGTGGATGCTGGGTGGTTCGGCAATAGGGGGTCTAACTGCCACGGTCGGGGACTGGAGTGCGGCGACCACCTGCCCGCCGGGCTTGAGCCAGTTTTCCGTTACGGGAGGAAGAAAGGGCTTCTCTGCGGGCTTTGGGTCGACGCGGACCGGATCGGCTCGGAGGCATAGCCAAGGAGCATCCCGAGTGGCCATTAGAGCGCTGCGGCAAGAAGACCGGGACCGGGGGCATCGATCGCGCTAATCCGGAATGTCCAAGCTGTGGCAATACTACGAATCCGTCTAGGGCATGTACAATCGTCTCAGAAAGCGCTTCCCGCCTCATACTGGAGAACTGCGCTGACGGCGGAGGCCGCACCGACCTCGGGATGCTGAGCCCGTTGCACTACACCGGTCAGCGACCGGCGGGTAGCGCCCCACTCCCTCCGGATACTGAACCGCACGACGATCGTCCTCCCCGGAGCGGGTGGACGCAACGCCGGCGTAACACAGAATGCGCACACTCGAGGCGGCCTGGACCTGCAGATACGGCTCCCGCCCCTGGTCGGCGGCGCGGCCTTCGTGCAGACAGGATCAGCCATGCTGACGCGATGAGAGCGATCTGACTCAACGGCCCCGTCTCGTCCACCGGCAAGAACGACCCCACGTCCCATAGCAGGACCTGCCCATTGCCTGATGCGGACGCCAGGAACCCGCCCTCCCCCAACCACACAACGGAGATGATGGCATCGCTAAGCGTTGGGAAGGAGGAGAGGTTGGACGGCTCGGCCGATGCGTCCCACAGGATGACGCCGGGCCGAAGCTTGTCGAAGTAAAACTTGACCGATCTCAGGCAAATCAATCCTGATGGTGCTGTTGATTTGACCCACTCCTCTCTCCAAGGATCATTGTACTCCTCAAGGCCGAAAGCAACTGCCGCGGTGAGCGAGTCCGGCGACCAGGCGAACAGGCGCTGACATTGGTCGGGCTCCCAGTCAAAGGCGATCGTTTTCGTTGCGAGAAGAAGGAGGTCCTCACCGCTCCAGTGGAAAAGCTGGATGTCCGTGAGGCCTTCCCTGCTCGTCTCAAGACCGACCAGGAGGTATCTTCCATCCGGTGACCACGCGAGGCACCTTGCAGGCCCGCATGTGGGGTGCTCCAACAGCCGCAGAGTGCCCGAGTCGTCTATACTCCAGAGGGATATGCCTTCGCTTGACGCTATGGCCAAGATGGTTCCATCCGGTGCCCACGCTGCGTAGAATGGGGCCTCTTGGGCAACCGGTGCGGCGTCGAGGGTGAGCAAGTTCAATACTGCCACCTCGGCGCAGTTGGATGTGAAGGCCAGCCACTTCCCATCGGGAGAGTAGCTTATCGACCTCACCTCCATCTCCAGCGCTGGCGGAAGGTCATACAAGATGGACACCTGGCCGTTGGCGAGGTTCCAAAGCTTCAGCCTCCCTGCGTCGGTCAGGAATGCGAGGCCATCGCCAGCGGGCGAGAATGCTATTTCTCTCGGCCCCTCCTCATCCCACAGCGAGAACAGAAAGGTGCTCGATCCGTCGGGCTCGACCTTCCATAACCTTATGCTGTTTTCGGGCTCTCCAAAGCTCGCCGCCAGCAAGCCGTGATGATCAGACCAGTCAAGCGCCCGGGCCGGGCCTGGAGGCGCGACCTCGAGGATGGATATTGCCCCCGCTCCAAGGATCGGCTGAAAGGGCCTCCCCATGGGTCCTACGAAGACCTTATCGGTACGGCAGGCGACCCACCTAAACCTGCCTGCAATTTCTGCGGGCGAGAAAGAGAGGGACACTACTGGCGGCGCTGCGGCAAGCGGTTGGAATGCATCACAGGCAATGGCGGGAAGCCAGCCAGCCGGCCTGGTGGCTCCTCCATCCGTCAGAGGGAGGAGTGTGATGGACGGCGGCGGACCTGTTTCGTCCAAAGGGCTGATTTGAAATAGGCAGCCATCCTCGGTGCACACTGAAATTTCGTCCCCGCGAGCGTTCCAGGCAACGCATGCGACCCTTGCCAAAGTCCCCCGGAACTCCCACATCCACCCCCCATCGGCTGGCTGGCCAACCGTCCATGTTCCATTGATTGTTGGCTCAATATATATCCACGCCGTGCGTACATTTGCTGCCAAGCGCCATGCCTCCGCCATATTCGTCCCAGGCGGCATCGAGCTGAGGATCAGCGTCCCGTTGACGACCTGTGATCTACCCATGCGGAGGCCCCATATCCTTGTGATGTTCCTTTCAACATCTAGGACAGCGAGCTCCTCGCGGTCCACGCTGCGTATCAGCACTGCAAGCAGATCGCCCTTGGGCGACCAGAATACACCGGCATGCCCTGGTCCACCCACCCCCGCCCTGTCCATCGCCGCGGCTAAGGTCAGGTCTTTTACGTTCCAGATGTCCAGACGATCGTTTTCTCTGGTTGCAAGGTACGTTCCATCATGCGACCATCCGCAGAGATAGGTAGCTTGATCCCCCGGGGCGATAACCCAGCGACTGGTTTTCGGGTCCAGATGCTCGTTAGACACGTTCATCAACAGTATGCCTCCGCCCGCCTCGCAGGCTATCGTCCCCCCCATGGGACACCAGGCGACCCGGCCGAGGCGCGCCAAGGCCAAGCGGTGCCTCTCCTCCCCGGCTGGTTCACCGGATGCCTTGTGCCCAGGCGGGCCATCCTCGTTCGGGAGTCCTGTGGCGAGGATCACAAGCTCGCCGTCCGTGGTTGTGTAGACTAGGTGCGTCTCATCGGGCGACCAATCGGCCGATGCGAATAGGCCTCCGCGTGCCCGGATTTCTAGGAGAATCGTGGATGGCTCCGACGCGTTTCGAACCTGGATCCTGGTTTTCGAGACCAGCAGGAGAAACCTGGCGGTCGGGGAAAAACTGGCTGAGACGAACTTTTCCTCTTCGAGGCTGTGGCCGGGTCTTTCGGAAATTATGGATGGCTCGCATGAAGCTGTGAGCCCACGCAGATGATCCTCCAGGATGGCCTCCTCCCTCGCGCTGCTCAGGGCACGGATTAGAAGTGGTCTCTCAACTTTGAAGGGGGCCTGGCCTCCCACGTAGTTGGCTTCCCTCCATCGGGCGGTCCGGCCCGTCTCCCACGAATCGAAGGCAAACCACCCTATAGCCGAGATGTTTTTTCGAGATACAAGATTCCACTCGGCCAGCATCTGCGCAGGGGTGATGAGCCAGGGTTCCCTGTAGTGGGCCGCCAACATCAGGTATAGCGCCTTTTCCTGCCGCTCGGTGGCCGCCAGCATCCTGTCCAAGGAGGAGTCCAGGATCTTGAGGCTTGATTGGTCCACGTCGTCGGCCGTCGAAAGTAGGGGCATGGCGGTGTAGTAATGGGAAACGATGAAATCATATGCCCCCACGTTAAGGTCCGGCAGCCAGTGATCAGCCTTCCACATGAAGGGATCGTCGCTGCCATAGTCAGGTCTCCAGAATAGGTCCACATTCGTCCCCAGCCGTACCCCTGGGAAGGAGTTGCGAAGATCCCGAGCGATGCTGTTCCAAGCTTGGATCGACCTCCGGTAGAGCCACGCCGCGGGTTGGGCCCTCTCCACCCTGTCGCCTCCGCCGGGCTTCATCCATCTTCCCGTCTCCGCGAAGTATGTCTCGTTGTGGGCTGCCAGCGTCCGAACCCCGACGTCCTGGGAGCATCCTCTCGGCCACTCATCCCCAAGCACAAAGCCGTCGACGCCCAGATGCGTGAGGTTGGACACCGTGGCGGCGAGTTCCATGGTGAAAGCGCTAAGAGCCTCCGGATCGTAGAAAAGGTCAAGGAGGGTCCGGTTGTTGGGCAGCAAGGGGTCGAGCACCGCAAACACGGTCTTATTCTCTCCGTGTAGTAGGTCGACCTTCTCACATACGTCCTTGTGAACGTCGATCTCGTAGTACAGAAAGATCGTGTCAACCGCGGGAAAGAAGCGGAACCAGTCGATGGGAAAGGTGGCGGAGGCGTAGAGGAAGGTGGAGGGCGCCCAGGGGATTGAGATGTCGATGGAGAGCCGGCTATCCCACGGACATGTCCTGCTCACGGTCATGTTTGCAGCGCGGCTCTGCATGGCCGCGCCCTCGGCAGGATCAGGCATTCCCCCTATGCCCTGGAGGCCAAGCGAGGTTCGGCGGGCAAACCCGCCCACGCTCAGCAAGCAAACGAGGCAAAGTCCGAGGACGGCGAAGGCTCTACGACGGCGCCTGCCGCGTCCAATGGCGCCGACCCTCCCCATCGGTCCAGCTTCATCAGCCATATGCGCTAAGGCATCCTTCTTGCACAACCCCGACTCATCTCCCTCTTGGCAAAATAAGTCTCCTGCCTCCCCCTGCCCCTGCCTCCAGCTCGTGGTCGCATAGCCGTGCTTGACCAGGACTGTGTGGATGGCGGTGTGAGTGATCATAGTCCTCGTGCAACAGGCATGACTGGATGGTATAGTTATCGATCATGGACCCTGAAATATCCCATGTGCTGTCCGCACTGTATCTGCGTATAGGCGGAGACACATCCATTGGGGGTCCCGTTGGTCTGGGTGCGTAGCACGAACCGATTGTAGCGTCACCAAATTCCTAGAGCAGCCTTAGCGCGTTTACTCCCGAGCGAGCGTTGCAGTAGCTTTTCAAGCCGTCGGCTCTCTAGACGGTTGCTGGGTGGATGCTTGGTTCCCCTCCGTGGGGCCAGCTCGGTCGGGGCCGGCAGATAAACGCTGAGAAAAGGCTAAGAGCGCGGAAAACTATGCTTGGCTGATAAGGCAGACGGGCTTTTGGGAGAATTCGGGGATGCAGCGTGCCAATCGTCCTTTGGGAAGCACGAAACGCGTAGGAAAGAGAAGGCAAGCCATCTTGGTGACGGCCTTGTCGTGTCTCGCGATCGCGGCATGTGTACGAATCGTTCAGGCCGGCCTAGCCAGCCAACTTTCGGTGAAATGGACGATAAAT
>Ga0129301_1000535_pt1 | contig 20780 bp, 14 predicted proteins | sample ConPoolayeHmetaG_FD_94489 | JGI IMG/M metagenome (GOLD analysis project Ga0129301, IMG submission 94489) | Hot spring microbial mat communities from California, USA to study Microbial Dark Matter (Phase II) - Cone Pool mat layer H metaG ...
GGAAGGGCAGGTCGAGGCGCAGGCCCGAAGGGCTGCTGTCGGCATAGACCGGCTCGAGCTCCGCGATCGCGGACGCGAGGAATCTCTGCGAACCCCTCCCGGCCCGTATGTGCTCCCAGCCCAACGCGCCCGCAACCAGCAAGACCGCCGCAGCCGCAATCCCCGCCAAAAACGCCAGCCTGCGGTTCACCGAAGCGTCGGGGAGACCTTCTCGGAGCGCCACCCGGCGCACCAGCTCGTAACTCTCGGCGATCTCCGCCTCGGTAGGCTCGCGGAGCTCCTCAGCGGCGACCTCTCCGTCGGGATGCAGCAACTGCATCACGCCGGCCAGTTCCTCGCGGCAGCGCGGGCACTCGGCCAGATGGAACTGCAGGCCCGCCAGGCTCTCCTCGGGCAATGCTCCTGCGATGAATCGCGAAAGCTCGTCCTCGCCGAGGCAGCGGCGCGGCACTTTGCGGAAAAAGGGCAGCACCCTGCTCATTCGCCGCCTCCCGCGGAAGCGCGCAGCGTGACGGCGCGCCGCAGCCTTTCGGTCAGGCGCGCCAGGACTTTCTCCACCCCCGTCTTGGTGAGCCGCACGCCCTCGCAGCGCGCAATCTGCCTGGCCGACAGGCCCTCCCGGAAGCGCAGCTCGAATATCAGCCGGTCACGCTCCGGGAGCCCGGCCTGCGGCAGATGCAGCGTGCGCTCGCAGAGCTCGCGAATCTCGCGCAGCAGCACCGCCCGCTCCGCCTGCGGCTCGCGGCGCAGCGCAGCCGCGCTGCCGTTTCCGGCCATGGGCGCCTCCGCGGGCGCGCAGCTGCTCGGCCGCCGCTGCGCCAGCTCCTTGCGCAGGCAGTCGCGCACCACCGAACGCGTCACCACCGCGAGATAGGCGATGACCTCTTCGTCCGTATTGCCGGAAAAGCGCCGCATCACGGCGCAATCGTTTTCGACCAGGCGCACGATCGTACTCTGGAAAAGGTCCTTCTCCTGCGTGCCGCCCGGCGTCGTCATGCAACCTCTCTCCGACAGGTACCCGCCGAGCGATTGCTGCAGGGTTCCCTTGATGAAGCAGCGTATCTTCGGGGTGACGCGCCGCAGGAATTCCGCCCACAGAAGCGCGTTTTGCCGGTCGCGGGCGCAGAGCGCCATCAGCCGCGCCAATCGCACATCCCGGGTCCCCGGCACATCGGCCGGTAGCAGCAGGCCGATTGACATGAGCATGCCTTCCACAGCCCGCATTATAGAATCCCGCCGACCGAGCACGCCATCGAATTCGCCCCCCGTGCGCCCGCCCTTGGCCGCGAAGGCGGCCGGCCGCCGCGTTTCCTGCTCATGCGCTCGATCGCGCCGCCGGGCGGGGCCGGCAGCTCCGGCACAGGCGCAAAGGGGCTGCCGGCCCTCCGGGGCTTGCCTGATGGATACGCTCCTTCCCGGGGGTTCGCCTTCGGCTCACCCCCGGCTACCCGCTCAGGGCCCCTGCCGGGGCCTCGTGATCGCCCCGAACCGCATCGACGCCATTTCCGGGGGTTCGCCTTCGGCTCACCCCCGGCTACCCGCTCAGGGCCCCTGCCGGGGCCCGACGGCAGCTCCGGCACAGGCGCAAAGGGGCTGTCGGCCCTCCGGGACTTGCGTGATCGATACGCTCCTTTCCGGGGGTTCGCCTGCGGCTCACCCCCGGCTACCAGCTCAGGGCCCCTGCCGGGGCCTCGTGATCGCCCCGAACCGCATCGCCGCCATTTCCGGGGGTTCGCCTTCGGCTCACCCCCGGCTACCGGCTCAGGGCCCCTCCGGGGCCCGATGGCAGCTCCGGCACAGGCGCAAAGGGGTCTACTCGCCCTCCAGATGGCGGAATATCTCGCGCGTCAGCTGCTCGAAGTCTCCAGGGACCTCCTCGAGCATGATCGCCCCATCCTCGTCGCGCTCGACCCGCGTGATCTGCGGGAAGGTCCGCTCCAGCCTCCGGATATGGTCCTCCTGCCGGCGCGAGCGCTGCAGCAGCCTGCGCGCCGCGACCATCAGGTCGCGCTGCTGCAACCCCTGCCGGATCGAAACCGCAAGATCCCAGCTGTTGCAAGGCTTGATGAAAAACCGGCTGATCCCGCCGTCGTTGATCGCCCGCAGCGCGTTCTCGAGCGTCGCCTTGCCCGTCAGCATGAAGCGCACCGTGTCCGGAAAGCGCTCGCGCACCTCTTTCAAAAAGACGGTCCCGCGCATCCCGGGCATCTCCTCGTCCGACACGACCACATCGACCGACGCACCGCCCAGGATCTCGAGCGCTTCCTCGGCCGTGCCGGCCTCGAGAATATCATAGGGCTCGCCGCGCAGGGCCCGGCGCAGCCCGGTCCTCACCCTGGGATCGTCATCCACAAGCAACACCGTGTGTCTCATATCCAGTGCCTCTCCCGATCGCCGCCATACCGGCCTCGCTAGGTATGCGCGCGCTAGTCGTCGTATGACTCGACCTGCAGGGGCTCCTTGACCCCCATGATGCGCGCGAAGTTCCTTATCCTCATGAGGAGCGTCTCCGAAATCGTGTGGCCCGCCGGCACCAAGAGCGCACCCTGGCGCGTCTCGACGTCGGAAAGCAGCACCTGCCCGACCTTCAGCTCGTTCAGGCACACCAGGCGCACCGTCCCGGAGCGCGCCCCTTCCGGCGCCGCGGGCTGCGCCAGAACGCGCGCGGCGGCTGCCAGCACCGAGGGATCGTACCAGCCCGCCCGCCCCTTCATGATCTCGAGCGCCTGCGCGCGGCCGTGCCCTTCCGATTCGAGACGGCCCGCGTCGGCGAGCACCTTGAGAATGCGGGCCCCGAGGGGGATCTGTTCTCCGCTCACCCCGTCCGGCGGGAAACCGGAACCGTCGAAATGCTTTTCCTGATAGAGAATCGCACGCGCCACCGGCTCGAGCCGCGGGATATTGGCCAGCAGGTTGTGGCCGATTTCAGGCACGCGTGCCAGCATGTCCTTTTCGACCGGCGACAGTTCCTCGCCCGCCGCCTGCCGGGAAAGGATCGCCGAGGGCACGGTCACCCTTCCGAGCTGGGCGAGCATGGCCGCAAGCTCCAGGTCCCAGGTGTCCTTGCACTGCAGCTCGCGGCCGATCCGGCGCATCGCGTCGCGCATCGAGCAGGCGCGGCCGAAGGATTGCCCGTCGGTGATCGAAAGGATCTCGGTCAGGATGCGGATCGCGCCGCTCAGCGTTTTCTCCAGCAGCTCGCGCTCCGCGGTGATCAGCCGGTATTGCGCGACTCCGGCATGCAGGGCCTGCAGGAGAACCTGGGGCTGGCAGGGCTTGGTCAGGAAGCGGAAGATGTTGCCCTCGTTGACCGCCGCGATGGCCGAGCTCGTGTCGGCGTTCCCCGTGAGCATGATGCGCACCGTGTCGGGCGAGATCTCGCGCACGCGGGCCAGGAATTCGACGCCGTCCATGCCCGGCATCCTCAGGTCGGAAACCACGACCGCAAAGGGGCCGGCGGCGGCCAGCATGCGGAGAGCCGACGGCCCGTCCTGTGCCGTGCTCACCTGAAACTCCTTGCGCAGGTGCCGCTGGAAGGCCAGCAGCACGTTCTGGTCGTCATCGACGCACAGCACCTTTTCTTCCATCGGCCGGGTCATCCGCTGAACACCTCGCTCGAGAGGGCGCGCCACGACGCCAGCCGCTGCGCAAGGTTCGCGCCGGCAAGCCAATCGTGGTCGAGATACGCCCGCATTTCGGCACCGCCGCCGTTGCGCGCTTCCGCCTCGAGCGCGTCGGCGGCATGCACGCACGCCAAAGAAAGACATTGGGCCGGCCCTTTCTCCTTCGGCCGGTGATGGTACGCCACGATCTCCACGATGGTGTCGGGAAGACCCCAGAGGCCGAGGAGATAGGCCCCCACCTCGGCGTGCGTCGCTCCCAGGTTTTCCATCTCCAGGGCGCAGAGTTTGCCTTCGTCGCAGCCGGCACCCGCCAGGATCGGCCCGTACTGCCCGGCCAGCCTGCACGCCAGAACCAGCCTTCCCAGGTCGTGCAGCAGCCCGGCGGTAAAAGCTTCGTCGCTGGCCCCCTTGGTGTCGCCCTCGCTCTCCGAGATCCGCTTCGCCAGCCGGGCTGTGCGCATGCTGTGGCTCCACAGCTTGTCGGCCGTAAGCGCGCCCGCGGCCGCCGGGTCGAACTGCGAGAAGGCGTGCAGGGAGAGCACCAGCGACTGGATGGTTTCCAGTCCCAGATAGGAAGCCGCTTCCACGGCGTTCGCCACGCGGCGGCGCAGGCCGAAAAACGCCGAATTCACAAGCTGCAGCACCTTGGCGGTCATTCCCAGATCGCGCGCGATGATCTCGCCCACCCGGCGCAGCGAAGGGTCGGGCGAGCGCAGTTCCTTGACGATCTCGAGATAGAGCTGAGGCAGGCTCGGCAGCGTCCCGATTTGCGAGATCAGCCGCCGCAGGGCGCCGCCCGCAAGCAGCTCCCTCAAGGCCACGGCCGATTTCACGGTCGCGACCAGCTGATCGCAGTCGCACGGCTTGGCCAGGAACTGGTGCGCGATCCCCGCGGAGCGCGCGATCAGGGATTCGTCGGCGTAGCCCGAAAGGATGATGCGGATGGCCTCGGGGTAGCGCTCCATGACCTCCGTCAGGAGCTGCACGCCGTTCATCTCCGGCATGCGCATGTCGGAGACCACGACCTCGAAGGGTTCGCGCGCCATGAGCTCCAGGGCCTCCCTTCCCCCGCCCGCAAAGCTCATCTCCCATTCCTGGCGCATGGCGCGCAGCATGCGGCGCAGCCCGTCCAGGACGTTGCTCTCGTCGTCGACAAAGAGAATTTTCATGTCAGTGAGCTTCCCGCGGCGCGCAGACCTCCTGCTCGATCGGCAGGCGGATGATGAAGGTGGTTCCCTTCCCTACGGCCGTTTCGAAAGTGATCGTGCCCTTGTGCTTCGCCGTGATCGCGTTGTATGCGATCGCCAGGCCCTGGCCGGTACCCTTCCCCACTTCCTTGGTCGTGAAGAACGGTTCGAATATCCTCGGCCGGACATCCTCGGGGATCCCGGAGCCCGTGTCGGAAATCCGCATCTCGGCCCAATCCCCGTCGCGCCGCACGGCGATCCGGATCGTGCCCTTGCGCCCCGATCCGGGTTCCAGGGTTTCCGCGATCGCGTGCGCCGCGTTCACGATGAGATTGAGCACCACCTGGTTGATCTCGCCGGGGAGGCACTGCACCGGCGGGAGGTCGTCATCGAACTCCGTCTCGACATCGGCGACGTACTTGTACTCGTTGCGGCAGACGATGAGCGTGCTTTCGATCGCCTTGCGCAGGTCGACGGCCGTCATCTCCTGCGGCCCCGGGTGCGAGAATTCCTTCATCGCGCGCACGATCACGGCAATCCTTTCGACACCCTCGAGGGTCTGCTCGACGGCGCGCGGCGCTTCCTCCATCAGGAAATCCAGGTCGCATTCCTCGACCGTCCTGCGGGTCTCCGCGAGAAGTTCCGACGCGACCGGCCCCTTTTCGGCCGCCTCCATGAGCCGCCTCCAGGCGCCCACGGCCCTGCCGATGTCGCGCAGGGCGTCGCCGAGGAAGCGGACGTTGTCGCCGACGTACTGCGTGGGGGTGTTGATCTCGTGCGCGATGCCCGCCGCCAGCCGGCCCACGGCTTCGAGCTTCTGCGCCTGGCGCAACGCGATCTCCATCTCCCGGCGCTCTTCTTCCGCCTTCTTGCGTTCGGTGACGTCGCGCACGATGCCGACGGCCGACCAGCCGTCGTGCAGTCTGACCGAGGAGAGCGAAAGCTCCACGCAGATCTCCGTCCCGTCCTTGCGCAGGCAGGGCAGCTCCAAGGTCTTGCCCACGGCCGCGCCGGTGCCGTCCACCTGCCAGCGGGCGAAGCCGGCAGCATGTTGGTCGCGCAATCGCGGCGGCACCAGCAGCTCGTGAAGGTTCCTGCCCATGATCTCGGCTGCGGAATACCCGATGATACGTTCCGCCGCCGGGCTCCACAGGGTAATCCTGCCCAAGCCGTCGATCATGACGATGCCGTCCTGGGCCGAATCGACCACACAGGCCAGCCTCGCCTCGCTCTCGCGCAAGGCCTCCTCGGCCCGCTTCTGCTCGGTGATATCCTCGGCGACCCCGGCCAGGTAGGAGATCCTGCCCTCGGCGTCGCGCATCAGCTTCACGTTGAGGGATGCCCAGATCGGCGTACCGTCCTTGCGCCGTAGCTGGACTTCGAACTTGCGCACCGCGCCGTTCCGCTCGAGACTCTCGAGCAACTCGCGCCGGCGCGCCGGTTCCAGGTAGTGCTGCATCGGGATATCGAGCGTCGAAGCCATGAGCTCTTCGGGAGATTCGTAACCGAGCATGCGGGCGAAGGCGGGGTTGGCCGCGAGGATCTGCCCGGCCGGGGTGCTCTGATAGGCGCCTTCGGTCAGGTTCTCGAAAATCGCGCGGTACTTCTCCTCGAGGCAACGAGCGAACTCCTGGTTGCGGATGCGACACGCCCTGAAATGGTGCAGGGCGGTTTCGATCGCCGCCCGCAGATCCTCGGGTCGGAAAGGCTTGACGATATATCCCAGCGGCTCGGCCGCCTTGGCGCGCTCCATGGTCTCGGAGTCCGAGGCGCCGGTGAGGTAGACGACGGGGATGTCCAGAGCCGTGCGGATGTGCCGCGCCGCATCGATGCCCTCCGGCGACCCGTTCAGCCCGATATCCATGAGAACGAGATCGGGGATCGTCTCGTGCGCTTTATCGACGGCATCCTCGGCCGAGCAGGCGATTCCGACGACCTCGTAATCCAAAGATTCGAGATAGCGCCGCGCCAGATCGGCCACAGCGATTTCGTCGTCGACGACCAGGATTCTGCTTCTGCCCATGGATCCTTCCCTCCGAACACAGCGCGCCGGCGCATCAAGCGGAATCGAGCACCCGGCGGACGCGCCGGGTCAGGTCCTCCTGCGTAAACGGCTTCTGCAGCAGCGCGATCGACCCGTCGCCCCCGCCTCCCGGATCGATGTCCCCGCTCGCATATCCCGTTATGTAGAGCGTCTTGAGTTCGGCCCGCATTTCGGCCAGACGCGCCGAAAGCTCCCGCCCGCCGGCGCCCGGCATGACCACATCGGTCAGCAGCAGGTGGATCGGGCCCTCGTGCCCGGAACCGATCGCGATCGCCTCGCCGGCATCGCGGGCGCACAGCACGGTGTAGCCGGCCCGGTGCAGGATCCTGGCGGCAAGCTCCCGCAACGCATCGTCGTCCTCCACCAGCAGGATGGTCTCGTTGCCGGCACAGGCTTCCGCCCGCGCCCTGCGGGCGGCTTCCTGTTCCGCCGCGGATTCGACCGCGGGAAGATAGATCTCGAAGGTGCTGCCCTTGCCCGGCTCGCTCGAGACCCGGATGTCGCCGCCGCTCTGCTTGACGATGCCGTAGACGGTCGACAGCCCGAGGCCCGTTCCCTTGCCCGGCTCCTTGGTCGTGAAGAAGGGCTCGAAGATGTGCGCCTGCACCGACGGGGGCATGCCGCAGCCGGTATCGCCGACTGCGAGCCTGGCGTAGCGGCCTGGACCGAGCCCGTGGTACCGGCCCGCGCACGCCTCGTCGAGGTCCGCGGTGGCGGTCTCGATCGTGAGGGTGCCGCCGCGCGGCATGGCGTCGCGTGCGTTCACGGCCAGGTTCATCAGAACCTGCTCGATCTGCCCGGGATCGGCCTTGACGCGCACCAGCTCGGGCTCCAGGCGCATCACGATCGCAATATCCTCGCCGATGACGCGATGCAGCATCTTTTCCATGCCGGTGACGACGGTGTTGAGGTCCAGAACCCTGGGCTGCATGACCTGCTTGCGGCTGAAAGCGAGCAGCTGGCGCACCAGCGAAGCCCCGCGCTCGGTCGCTTCCATGATCCGGGCCAGGTCGGCCGCGCACGGGCTTTCCTCGCCCACCTGCTCGAGCACCATCTGGCTGTAACCGTGGATGGCCGTGAGGACATTGTTGAAGTCGTGGGCGATGCCGCCGGCCAGGAGCCCCACGGACTCGAGTTTCTGGGCATTGAACAGCTCCTGCTCCATCTTCAGGCGCTCGGTGATGTCCACCATGAGGCCCTGCAGGCGCGCGATGCGCGCGCCGTCGCCGATCACACGGACCAGGTTGCGCAGCCAGACAACGCGGCCGTCGGCGGCCACGGCCCTGAATTCGAACACCTGGTCCCGCCGTTCCGTCGTGGCGGCCGCGCAGCAGCGCAGAACCTCGTCGCGGTCGTCGGGATGGACCAGGTTCACGAAGAACCCCGGGCCGCTCAGCCACAGATCCGCCGGGTAGCCGAGGATGGCGCCGGCGCGCTGGCTCACGAAGGTGAAGTTCCAGGTCTCGGGATCGGCTTCCCAGACGATGCCGTCGATCCCGTGCACCAGCTCGCGGTAGCGCTCCTCGCTTTCCGCCAGGCGGATCCTGGCCTCCTCGAGCTGGCGCCGCGTCTGGAAGGCGGCGATCGCCCGCTCGGCCACCGAGGGAAGCAGGGCGAGATAGCCCGCTTCCTTGATGATGTAATCGTAGGCACCCTCGCCCAGCGCCTTGGCCGCGACGCGCTCGTCCCCGAGACCGGTGACGATGACCACGGGCACATCGAGCCGGCGCTCGTTGAGGATGTGCAGCAGCTTCAGCCCGTCCATCCCCGGCATGCGGTAGTCGGCGATCACGAGCGCGAACTCCTCGTGCTCCAGGCGCGCCAGCCCCTCGAGCGCGGTTTCGACGGCGACCACGCGCACGCCGGCGAGCGTCTCGAGAGCCTTGCACTCGAGCAGGCGGTGATCGGGGTTGTCCTCGATCAGCAGGATCGCGGCCCCGCCGGCCCTGGGCGCGCTGAGTTCGGCCTCCTTGACCATTTCCCTGAGCATGGGTGCCCTCTCATGCATGAAGGGCGGGCAGCTTGTTCACCAGGATCCAGTAGAGCTGCAGTTTGCGCACCTTGTCGAGAAACTCCGAGAACTGCATGGGCTTGGAAACGTAAGAATTGGCACCGTTGACGTAGCCCTTGGCGATATCCACTTCCTGATCGGAGCTCGTGAGGATCACCACGGGGATGGATTTGAGCTCGGGATTCTGCTTGATGCGCTGCAGCACCTCGAAGCCGTCCAGTTTGGGCAGCTTGATGTCGAGCAATATCAGCCCGGGCTTCGGCGCGCTTTCGGGATCGCTGAACTCACCCTGCTGCAGCAGGTAATCCATGGCTTCCTGGCCGTCCCGGGCCACCTTGACCTCGTTGGCGACGTTGTTGGCCTTCAGGCCGCGCTTGATGATCAGCACGTGGTCGGGGTTGTCCTCGACGAGCAGAATGACGATCGGTTTCATTTCGAATGTCTCCCGTTCGGGTTCAATATCGGATCCCGTCATCCGGCCTGCACCCTTTCCCTGGGCAGGCTGAGATAGAAGGTGCTCCCGCATCCGGGCCCTTCCGACTCGACCCAGACGTCGCCGCCGTGGGCGTTGACGACGCGCTTGACGATGGCCAGGCCGACGCCGGTGCTTTCGCTGTCGGCGTACTTGCCCTCCACGCGGTAGAAGATTTCGAAGATGCGCTGGTGGTATTCCGGGGCGATGCCGATCCCGTTGTCGCGCACGAAAAGCGTGCAGTAGTCCGGCCGGCCGTTGTCCCGGTGCATGCCGATCTCGATCACGGGCGGGACGTCGGGCCGGGAATAGTGCAGGGCATTGGCCATCAGGTTCATCATCACCTGCTTGAAGCGGTCGCGCTCGCAGGTGATCACCGGCAGGTCGTCGGCGATCTTTACCGCGGCCTTCTTGAGCTCGATTTGCCCGTGCAGTTCGTCGGCCGCCTCGCGCGCCAGCTCGGCGACGCCGACCGGGACCTGCGGCTCCTTGAGCCGCCCGATGCGCGACAGGTTGAGCAGCTGGTTGATGAGGCGCTGCATGTGCACCGTGTTGGCCTGGATGCGCTCGAGGTAGAGCGCGGCGTCGCCTTCGAGGCGGTCGCCGAGGTCGAGCTGGAGGAGGCTGGCCAGTCCCTGCAGCGAGACCACGGGCGCTTTCAGATCGTGCGATATCGTGTAGATGAAGGATTCCAGCTCTTCCGTCTTTTGCGCCAGCTCGCGGGTGCGCGCCTCCACCATCTTCTCGAGCTCTTCGGCCCGGCGGCGCACGCGCGCGCTCTGGACCCGGTAGCCGCCGTACAGGACGGCGCCCGCGAGGCCCGCCGAAACGAGCCAGAACCACCACGTCAGCCAGAAAGGCTCGCGGACGGCGAAGGCGAAGCGCGCAGGCGCGGACCAGGGGCCCTGGTATTTCCGTGCCCGCACTTCCAGGGCATACTTCCTCGGGGGCAGGTTGCTGACGCGGATTTCCCGGCCTTCGAGCGGCAACCACTCCTCGCTCAGCCCTTCGAGGCGATACTGGAAGCTCAGGCGTTTCTCGTTGACGAACGACAGGCCGGCGACGCGGACGTACAGGTCGTTCATGCGGTGTTCCACGCTGGGGAAGGCGGAAGCGTGAAACGCCTGCCTGCCCAGGCGGATCTCCGCCAGCTCGACCGCGGGCGCCTCTCCGGCCGAGGGGTCGAAGCGCGGATCGTAATGGCTCAAGCCGCCGAGCGTTCCGAACCACAGGGTGCCGTCGGCATCGGCGAAAAAGCCCCCCGCGTTGGACTCGTCGTTCGCATATCCCTCCTCGGTTCCGAAGTGGGTGAAGACCTGACCGTCGAAGCGATCCACCCCGCGAGCCGTGCCGATCCACAGGTCGCCTTTCTGGTCGGTGCCGAGCGAGTAGACGGCGTCATTGGCGAGCCCGTCGGCGCTCGTGTAGTGCCTGAAGTGCGTGCCGTCGAAGCCGGTAAAGCCGTTCGACGAGTGGTAGCCGAACCAGATGCGGCCCGCCTGATCGCTGCAGAGCCAATAGGGCTGGTTGCCGGCAAGGCCGTCCTTCGTCGTGTAGGTCCGCCAGCTGCGGCCGTCCCAGCGCGACAGCCCGTTGTCGCCCGAAACCCAGAGCAGGCCGCGGTGATCGACGAGAAGGCGCGCGTCGGAGAAGGTCTGTCCGGGGACCGAAACGATTTCGAAGCCGCCGGCGATGCGCCGGTATAGCGCGCCCAGTTGCCCGGCCAGCCAGATCGTGCCGCTGCGATCCTCGACGATCGACATGACCCTTCCCTGCGGCGCCCCGGGTGGGTGCTTCACGAAGCGGTTGCCGTCGAAAAGCGTGACCCCGTTTCGGGTTCCGATCCACAGGGTGCCGCCGCCGTCCTCGAGGAGCGCGTCGATCCCGTTTTCGCTCAGGCCGTCGCGCACGGTGTAGTTGCGCCAGGTGCGCCCGTCGAAGCGGCTCAGCCCGCCCGTGGTGCCCACCCAGAGGATGCCGCGCCGATCGCGCAAAATCGGCCGCACGGAGTCGGATCCCAGGCCGTCGGCGGCGCCGTAGTTGGTGAAGGCGCGGCCCTGGAACTTGTAGAGCCCGCCGTAGACGCCGATCCACAGCGTTCCCTCGCGGTCCTCGAACAGGCAGCGCACGTCGGAGAAACTCAGGCCGTTGCGCGCCTCGAGATAATCGATGCCGCTCTCGCGCACCACTCCCAGGCCCTTGGCGGTTCCTATCCAGGCAGTCCCGTAGCGGTCGACGAGCAATGCAGCCGCGGGTCCGCGGGTAAGTCCGGAGGAAGGGGTGAAAGAAAGAACGAGCCGGCCGTCTTTGTAAACCCTCAGGGAATCATCCAGCCCGAACCACAGGCGGCCTTCCCTGTCCTCGGCGATGACGCGGACATTACTGTCCCCGAGGCCCGGCTCATCGAAGGGCACGAAGCGGTCGCCCTGCAGGCGGGCGGCGCCTCCGGTCGTGCCGGCCCACAGGCGTCCCGCATGGTCGACGAGCAAGGCGTTGACGCCGTCCGACGGCAGGCCTTCGGCCGCGGTGAAAGTGCGCCAGCCCCGGCCGTCATAGCGGGAGAGCCCGCGCGGCGTGGCGCACCAGACGGCATCGTCGGCCGTCACGGCTACCGCCGGAGCGCGGTCGTCGGCCAGTCCCTGGGCTGCGCCGTAGTTGGTGAACCGCTTCCCGTCCCAGGAGCTCACCCCGGCGAGTGTGGCGACCCAGATGCGGCCCGAGGAATCCTCGGCGATGGCGTTGATCCGATCGCTTGCCAGCCCGTGGCGCACGCCGTAGACGGTCATGGCGGCGCCGTCGTAGCGGTTGAGGCCGGCCTGTGTCCCGATCCAGAGATATCCCGCCCGGTCCTGGTAGACGGCCTGAACCACGGCCTGCGAGAGCCCGTCGGCCGCGGTGTAAAGGCGAAAGAAGTGGTGCGCGGAATGGGCCGCGGGAGCGAGCGCCAGAGCCATCAGGAAGGCTGCACCCGCTCGTGCCGGACCGAGCTGCGATCGAACCAGCGATCTCCGGTTCACGTGTTCTCCACGCCCCGACGAGCGCCGTCGCAACCCGGAACCGCGAGAGGGCGAAAGAGTTACAGCTCCCGACTGCCCTGATGCGCCGGGGCGTACGGCGTCGTCGGATTTCTTTCCGCGCGAGCTTCTTATCGGCCCGAAAAAGGTTATGGATCACAAAATTCCGGGAACGCGCCGAGCGGTCAGACCGGCAGCCGTCCGGTGTCAGCTGTCAGCTGTCAGCTGTCAGCTGTCAGTGTTCAGGTCACGATATTGAAGTGTTCGATATGGAGCGTCGGATCGGCCTTGACGGCGACGTCGCCTCGGATCAGGTTGCGGATCTCGTCGATGACGGCGGATTCGCTTTCGCGCAGCGCCCGGGCCACGTCGGGATGGGCGCGGATCGTGATTTCGCCCGAGCTGAGGGAATCCTTCATCTTCTCGACTTCCTGGTAGATCGTGTAGCAGGTAGTGGCGATCGACTTGACCATTCCCGAACCCGAGCAGTAGGGGCAGGGCTGGCACAGGGTACGTTCGAGCGACTGGCGCACTCTCTTGCGCGTGATCGCCACCAGACCGAACTCGTTGAATTCCAGGATTTTGCTCGGCGCCTTGTCGCGGGCGATCTCCTGCGAGAGGGCCTCCATCACCTTGCGGCGGTTCTTGCGCTCATCCATGTCGATGAAATCGATCACGATGATCCCGCCCAGGTCGCGCAGGCGCACCTGTTTGACGATTTCCCTGACGGCCTCGAGGTTGGTGCGCGTGATGGTCTCCTCGAGGCTGTTGCCCTTGCCGACGAACTTGCCGGTGTTGACGTCGATGCTGACGAGCGCTTCGGTCTGGTTGATGACGATGTAGCCTCCGCTCTTGAGCCAGATCTTGGGCTGCAGCAGCTTGTCGATCTCCGGGGTGATGCCGTACTCGTCGAAGATGGGCCTGTCCTTGGTATAGAGCTTCACGCGGTGGACCAGGTTCGGATAGATCTTGTCGACGAACTCCACGATGCCCTGGTAGGCGGTCTCGTCGTCGACGCGGATGCTCGCAAAGTCGAAGGAGAGCTGGTCGCGCAGCAGGCGTTGCACCAGGTTGAGCTCGGCGTGGATCAGCGCGGGCGCCGCGGTTTTTTCGGCACGATTCCGGATGTCCTCCCACAGGCGGACCAGGAACCCGAGATCGGACATGAGGTCCTCGGCGCTGCGTTCTTCGGCCGCCGTACGCACGATCACGCCGCCCGAAAAGCGGTCACGGTTTCTCAGGATGACGTCCCGCAGGCGGATTCTCTCGCCCTCGGAGCCTATCTTGCGGGACACGCCGATGTGGTCGACGGTGGGCATGTACACCAGGTAGCGTCCCGGAAGGGCTATGTGGCTGGTGACCCTGGCGCCCTTCTTGCCGATCGGCTCCTTGGCCACCTGCACGAGGATCTCCTGTCCTTCGCGCAGGATTTCGTCGATGGACTGCTGCGCGGGCCGGGCGTTGTGCCGCGCGGCCGTGAAGCGCTTGCGCCGGGCGCCGGGGCCGCGGCGGCGGCCGGCGTGTCCCGCCGGGTGCGCCGCGTTTTCCATGGCGAAGGGCATCACCTCGCCGCTGTCGCGCAGGCCGGCCTGACTGAGCGGCGCCGCGGCTGCGGCGCGCTCGCGCTCGAATGCGGCGGCAGCCGCCAGATCGGTCTCGGCCTGCAGGCTCCAGGCGGCGGGCGCGCCGCCGCCGTCGGCGGTTGCGGCGCGTGCTGCCGCGGCCGGCGGCGGCGCTTCGACGCGCTCCCTGCGCTCGCGCCAGCGCGGTCGTTCGGGACGGCGCTCGCGCCGCGGAATCTGCTCCTGCACTTCCGCCTCCGCCATGGCCGTCTCCGCCTGTTCTTCGGCTTCGGTGAAAACCTTGTCGTATTCCTCCGTGTCCTCGATGAAATCCGAGACGTAAAGGAATGCGTCCTTTTCCAGGCCGATGTTCACGAACGCCGACTGCATGCCGGGCAGCACCTTGGTGACGCGGCCCTTGTAGATATTGCCGAGGATTCCCCGGCTGCGATTCCGCTCGATGTAAAGCTCCGCCAGCTGGTCGTCCTCCAGGATCGCCACCCTGGTCTCCAGGGCGGTGCTGTGAACGATCATTTCCTTGATCATGGGCTGTTCCTCGAAGGGAACCGAGGATGAGGAAGGCGCGCAGGCGTGCCGCAGCGCGACCGACCGCGCTGCTTGCGAGGATCCCGGAGCGGCCCGCCGCTCGGGCGGCAACCGGTATGATTCCCGGCCGCAGGAAACCCGCCGACACCAAGGCCTTCAGCCGTGCAGTTCCTGCACCCGCGACCGCTCGAATCGGGAGGTTCTCTGGGAGATCGACAAGTTGTCGTCGCGCCGCCGCCGGCAATCATGTGATGCTGTTGCCGGCGCGGCCGGTTTCCGAATCTCTTCGTACGAAAGTTCTCTCGCCGATGCGCTTTCCCGGCGCCGCAATGCTCGGGGCCCGGCCGTCGCCGCGGGGCCCGATGTCGGCGCGCTGTTCATTTTCTCGTATCCCTGTCTGTCGTTATGCAATCCTCAAAATCGAAACTCAATCTCTCATCCGGCACGGCCCGTTCCCCGCCGTGCGCCGCCGGACATTCGGCGTATCCACCTTGCCTGCCTGAATTTCTCCCGCCTCTGCCGGCGCATCACCCTTCCGCACGATAGCGATAACCGTCGCCCGACCGACACCCTTCGGTAAATAATAAGCGAGACCGCCCGGGATTACAATCGCCATTCATCGCCGGCGGCCCGGCCGAGGCCGGAATCCCCGGCCGGCATAGCGCTCGCTATTCAGAGAGACCTGCTTCCCCCGGCCGCGCACGACATCCACCTCGACCCTAGTTCACGAAGCGCCTCAGGTTGACGTTCATGCACAGGCTCATGGCCGCGAAGAACGAGATCAACGCCGACCCGCCTGCGGAAACGAACGGAAGCGGGATGCCCACGATCGGCACGAGTCCGACCACCATCCCGACATTGACCATCGAATGGAACAGGAACAGCCCCAGGACCCCGGCGACGATCATGGTTCCCACCTTGTCCTTGGCTTCCCTGGCGGCGCGCAGGAGCCGCAGGCTTATGAACAGGAGCAGGGAAAGCACCGTCATGCCGCCGACGAATCCCCTCTCCTCGGAGATGACGGCGAAGACGAAATCGTTCTGGCGCGCCGGCAGGAAACCCAGCTGGCTTTGCGAACCCTGCTTGAATCCTTTCCCCAGGAATCTCCCCGAACCGACGGCGATCTGCGACTGCAGCGCCTGATAGCCCCGGTGCCGGGGATCGCTCGCAGGGTTGAAGACGGTTTCGATCCGGCTCCGCTGGTAGTCGCGCAGCAGGAACCAGCCGCTCGGCAACGCGATCGCGGCGGCCAGGGCGAACAGCAGCAGATGGCTGCGGCGCAGCCCGGCCAGCAGGGAAAGCGTCACATATATCGGGACATAGGTGACCGCAGTGCCGAGATCGCCCTGCAGCACGACAAGCCCCGTGGGCAGCAGGACGATCAGCCCGCCGACGGCGAGCTCCCGCAGGCTCAGGTATTCGTTTTCCGCTTCCGAGTAATAGCGCGCCAGGGCGACGATCACCAGAATCTTGACGAATTCCGACGGCTGGAAGCTCATCCCACCCAGGTAGATCCAGCTCTTGTTGCTGTGGATCGTGCGGCCCACCAGAAGGACCAGAACCAGGACGGCAAGCGCCAGTGCATAGCCCGCAGGGATGAAATCGGCATAGACGTGGTAGTCGAAGTACAAAAGCAGCAGGAAAACCACGAGCGCCGCTCCCAGGAATATGGTATGGCGCCCCAGATAGGAGTCCCAGCCCGTGGCGTTCGTGACGCTCCAGATGGCCGTCAGCCCGGCGCCGCTGAGCAACAGAAGCGCCAGCAGCCAGAGCCAGTCGAAATTGTGAATCAGGCGCCGCTCGATGTTCATTGCCTCGCCGCCGCAGTCTGGACGACCTGGGTGATCTTGGCCGGGAATCCCTTGATCTCGAAATATTTGCGGAAGATCTCGCCGGCCAGGGGCGCTGCCGCCACGCCTCCTTTGCCGCCGTGTTCGACGAAGACGACGACGGCTATTTCCGGATTGTCGCGGTTCGCAAAGCCGACGAACCAGGAATGGTCTTCGAAGAGTTCGGCATCGCTGCCGAGCTTCTTGGCCGTTTCCGCGCCGATCACCTGGGCGGTGCCGGTCTTGCCGCAGATGTCCAGGCCCGGCACCCTGGCTCGGCCGCCCGTGCCGCCGGCGTTGACGCTGCCCCACATCCCGGCCAGGATATCGGCGGTGGTTTCCGGGCGGAAATTCAGCTCCCTGACCGGCCATGAAGGCGCCGCGCCGGCCGGCTTGCCGGCGCGCAGCAGCAGGTGGGGTGTGACGAGGCGACCTCCCATGGCAATGGCGCTGACGGCGCGCAGCAATTGCAGCGGCGTCACGCTGACGGCCCCCTGGCCGATCGCCACTGATATCGTCTCGCCCGCGTACCACTTGTCGCCCCGGGTTCGCTGTTTCCACTCGGGCGAGGGCATGACGCCGGCGCGCTCGCCCGGGAGGTCGATACCCGTCCGCTCCCCGAGCCCCAAGGCGGCGGCGTGCTCGGCGATCTTTTCGATCCCGACCCTCTTGCCCATCTCGTAAAAGAATATGTTGCACGAATTCTGGATGGCGCCGACCACGTTGAGGTAGCCGTGGCCCTTGGACCAGCAATGGAAGAGGCGGTTGTAGTATGCGGCCGCACCCCCGCAGAAGACGCGCGAGGATTCGTCGATCACGCCCTCCTCGAGGGCGGTCAGGGCCATGACGACCTTGAAGGTGGAGCCGGGCGAGTAGCTGTTCTGGATCGCGCGGTTCTGCAGCGGGCGGTCGGGGTCGTTGATCAGGCCGTTCCATTCCGCTTCGGAAAGCCGGGAGGCGAAGCGGTTCGGATCGAATGCCGGTGCGCTGGCCATCGCGAGGATCTCGCCGTTGCGCGGATCCATGGCGACGATGGAGCCGACCTTGCCCGCGAGCAGGTTCTCGGCGGTCTCCTGAAGCCGCGCGTCGAGAGTCAGCGACAGTTCCCCGCCGATGACGGCCTCGATTTCGCCCAGGATGCCGAGCTCGCGGCCCTGGCTGTCGACGAGCACCCGGCGCTTGCCGTCGGTCCCGGTCAGGCAGGCGTTGTAGGCACGTTCCACGCCGGACTTGCCGACCAGGTCCCCGGGCCGTGCGTCCGGAAAAACGGAGGACGATAGCTCCTCGTCGGAAACCTCGCCCACGTACCCGAGGACGTGGGCCGCGAGCTTGCCCCGGCGGTAAAGCCTGCGCGGCTGCGGGCCCAACTGGATTTCCGGGCGGTCGTGCCGGTGGGCCTCGACGATCGAGATGTCGTCGATGCCCACATCTTCCTTGACGACGAGCGGGCGAAAGACCGGCTCACGCCGGCTGCGCTGCAGAAGCGCGTCGAAATCCGCGGGCGCGACCTTGAGATTGTCCGCCGCGAAGGAGCGCGTGGCCGACTCGTCCTTCATGTATTCCCGGTAGAGAAGGATGTTGAAGGAAGGCCGGTTATCGACCAGCACCTCGCGGTTGCGGTCCATGATGGCGCCGCGCGGCGCCGTCACGTCCAGCGTGCGGATACGGTTGCGCTCGGCCTGCAGCGCGTATTCCCGGCCGCGGATGATCTGCAGCTGCCACAAACGCGCCGCCAGCACGAGAAACACGATCGCCACCGGCGCATAGAACCAGCGCAGGCGCGCCAGGATCCGCTGTCGGCTCAATTCCTGCTGGTGATGCACCCTAACCCGCCTTCCGGAAACGGGTCCCGCTGTAACCGTCGTAGGCCGCGAACGCGAGCGAACCGACGCCGCCCGTGATCAGGCACTGCATCAGCGAGGCACCCAGGAAGATCGCGCCCACGTTGCGCTGCAGCAGCAGGAACAGGAGAAAGACGCTGAGCACATTGACGCACGATGCGGCCGCGATCAATGCGGCGCGGATCCAGGCGCCTTCCACGTTGAAGTGCCTGGCCGCCAGGCCGACGAGAAAGGCCGCGAGCGTCTTGCCGAAGCCGTTGTATCCCAGAGGCCAGCCGAGAACCGCGTCCTGCAGCAGGCCGGCGATAGATCCCACGAACAAGGCCTGGGTGCGGTTGCGATAGACGGCCCAGAAGGCGACGAGAATCAGCGAGAGGTCCAGGAAGTTGAAAAGGAAGAACCCGTTCCCTGCGATCATCTGGGCGATCACCGCCAGAAAGGAAAAGAGAGCGAGCAACAGGTACTTCATCGACCGTGCCCCTCCACTGCGGGAGCCTTGTCAATCCTGCAATTCGCGCCGCTCGGCCGCAGGCGCCGGCTCCGTCCGCATCAGGATGAGCGTCTGTTCCATGCGCAGAAGGTCGACGGATGGCTCGACCCGGATTTCACGGAATACGGACTTGCCCTTTCCCGATGCGACCACCTTCCCTACCGCCAGGCCCTTCGGGTAGATGCGGTCCAGGCCGGAAGTGACCACCAGGTCGCCGACCGCCACCTCTTCGGTGCTGCTGATGTAGCCCACCTCGAGCAGCGGCCCTCCCGTGCCCCGGAGGACGCCCGGCGAGCCGGTTCGTTCGATCACGACGCCCACCGAAGCGTCGGCGTTGGTGATCAGCTGCACCTGGGAAGTATGGGGAGCGGCCAGGATCACGCGCCCGACGATCCCTTCGGCCGTCACCACCGGGCAATCGGCGCGCACGCCGTCCGCCGACCCCCGGTCGAGATAGGCGATGCGCGACAGGAAGTCGGGCGCACGCCCGATCACACGCGCGCCGAGCGCCTCGAAGTGCGTGCCTGCGCGGAAAGCGAGCAGGGATCGGAGCCGCCGGTTTTCCTCCTCCAGCTGCTCGAGCGAGCGCACGCGCAGCGCCAGCCGTTCGACGGCCTGCTTCAGCCTGGCGTTCTCGGCACGCGCGCCGTGCAACCAGACATAGTCGAGCCAGAACTCCTTGACCGCATGCGAAGCGCCTGCGGAAAGATCGATGAAGGGCGCGCCGGCCGCCAGCACCCACTTCTTGAGCAGCATGACCCCGGAAGGATCCTCGACCTGCACAGAGAGCAGCGTCAGGTTGAGGAGCAGCAGGAGCAGGGTGATATAGAGCGCATGGCTCTCCCGCCTCCTGGGGGCCAGCTCAATGGACACAGATCCTCCGCAGCAGTTTGAAATCGGTCAGCATTTTGCTCGTGCCCAGCACGACCGAGGAGAGCGGGTCCTCGGCGATGAAAACCGGCAGGCCGGTCTCTGCGGCGATCCTCTTGTCGAGGCGGCGCAGGAGCGCTCCGCCGCCGGTGAGCACGATGCCGCGGTCCATGATGTCGGCGGAAAGTTCCGGCGGCGTCCGCTCGAGCGCCACCTTGATGGCATTGACGATGATCCCGATGCTGTCGCTGAGCGCCTCGCGGATCTCCTGGTCCGAAACCGTTACCGTCTTGGGGACACCCTCGATCAGATTGCGCCCCTTGACCTCGACGCTCAGCGGCTTGTCGATGGGGTCGGCGGAACCGATCTGGATCTTGATCCACTCGGCGGTGCGCTCGCCGATCAACAGGTTGTGCTTGCGCTTGATGTACTGGATGATGGCCTCGTCCATCTCGTTGCCCGCCACGCGCACCGAACGGCTGTAGACGATCCCGGAAAGGGAGATCACGGCGATGTCCGTCGTGCCGCCCCCGACGTCGACGATCATGTTGCCGCACGCTTCGGTGATGGGCATGCCGGCGCCGATGGCGGCCACCATGGCCTGCTCGACCAGGTAGACTTCGCTCGCCTTGGCGCGCATGGCCGATTCCTGCACGGCCCGCTTTTCGACCTGCGTGATCTCCGAAGGAATCCCGATCACGATCCTGGGGCTCAGGAGGTGATTGCGGCGGCATGCCTGCCGGATGAAATACTTCAGCATGACCTCGGTCATGTCGAAGTCGGCGATCACACCGTCCTTCATCGGCTTGACCGCCACGATGTCGGCCGGCGTCCGGCCCAGCATCTCCTTGGCGGCGTGGCCGACGGCCAGTACCTTCTTGGTGTTACGGTCGAGGGCGACGATCGAAGGCTCGTTGACGACGATGCCCCTGCCCTTGGCGTAGACCAGGGTGTTGGCGGTTCCCAGGTCGATCGCCAGGTCGTTGGAAAAGAAACCGAATAGAGATCTCAAACCCATAGGTCACACTGCAACCCGAATAGTGTTCTTGGAAAGTTCTTTGGCGCGGTACATGGCGGCATCGGCCTTCTTGATCAATCCCTCGGCGGTCACCGTATGCTTGGGCAGGTTGGCGACCCCCAGGCTGACGGTCAGGTGCAGGCGCTGCCCCTGCGCGACGAACTCGTGATCCTCGATCGTCTTGCGGATGCGGTCGGCGATCGCGAGCGCGCCGCCGAGCGACGTCTCGGGCAGGACGATGACGAACTCGTCGCCGCCGTAGCGGCCGACGAC
>Ga0129301_1000538_pt1 | contig 20709 bp, 16 predicted proteins | sample ConPoolayeHmetaG_FD_94489 | JGI IMG/M metagenome (GOLD analysis project Ga0129301, IMG submission 94489) | Hot spring microbial mat communities from California, USA to study Microbial Dark Matter (Phase II) - Cone Pool mat layer H metaG ...
ATCTAATATCGCAATATTTAATAAACTTTATTGTAGAACCGTTCAACGAAAATACAAAAACAGCTAGCTAAAGTCCCAAAAGCCCTAACAACATATAAACAAAATAATGTAAGAAAGATGAAAGAACAAAAATCACTACTAACGCTATTGCCAATAATTTCCTACTTGTCGATAGACTAGAAACATCATCTAAAGGTCCAGGATGCTTGTACATGGACATGAACAGAACAAAAATAGCCATAGGCCAACTTACAAATAACAAGGCTGCTATAGAAAGAAAAGTGAGAACGCCCCGCACTTTCTCACCAAACAATGACCTAGAAACATGACCACCATCAAGCATAGCGGCAGGCATCAAGTTTAGCATAGTGACTATCATCCCAACCCATCCAGCAAAGGCAACTGGATGTAACAAAATGTAGTAATCAGCAGGAAGTTTTATGACAAAAAGGGCGTACAAATCAAAAATTAGCGGAGAAGGAAGGAAACTTTCATTTCCTGTCATCTTGAAAATTGGAGAAAACCTAAGCCCAATAACAGTGGCAATCAAGGCCAAGACGAAACTGAGAATTGGCCCACTTGCACCTACATCAAACAACGAATCTTTGTTTGGAGGCAGTGACTTTTGCATTATAACAGCGCCAAAAGTTCCTATTCCTAGAAATCCACCAATCGGAGGTGGACCTGGAATAAAATATGGTGGCGTAGCTTCTATTCCTTTTCTGTCTGCAGTTATCTTATGACCCATTTCATGCAATCCAAGTATGGCCATTATCGCTATTGTGAATGAGGCTCCACCAAGTATTGGGTCAGTCATATCAATAGAAAGCATGTATCCAGTGACGAATGTTGTTCCAATAGTTGCGAGAAACAGCAACCAGTTAATCAGAACATTACTTGGTTTCGTTGCAGGTTTAGGGGCAACCTTCAATACCACGCGACCATTTTGCTTGCGCAGAAATGCTATTAAATTCATTGCTTCCAGTTTTTTCAAACACCTAAGAAAAGCTTGTTTTGTTTCTTGCGGTTGCTTTAGGTAGTAAGTTGGAATTTCATGCTCCATTAAAGCTTCTTCTATTTGGAATTCTCCAGAAACCAGAGTGGTTATCTGTTCAAAACTGGCTTGAGTAAAAGACGCTTCTGTTTTTTCGCTTGGTGTTTCGCTCATAGTTAATTTGCTCTTATGTTTTGATGCTGTATAGAAATGTGAGGAAATAGAAAAGTTTATTGGAAGTGGAAACTGAAAGAAGGCGAGATGAAAAATGCAAATGACTTATTAATTTTCCAACCCATTCAGAAAAGTTGATGATAATGATAGTCCAAATGTTCACTGTAGGCAAACTATTCACAAACTCCTACATCGCAAGTTGCCAACACACAAAAGAGGCAATAATCATTGACCCGGGCTTTGACAATAGCCGAGAAGGCGAAAAAATCCTTAAACAAATCATTGAGGGGGGATGGATACTGAAATTGATTCTAAACACTCATGGACACCCAGATCACACATGTGGAAATGGAATAGTTAAAGAAAAATTTCACGTGCCAATCTTAATTCACAAATATGATGCTTACATGCTTGGTGAAACAGGTAAGAAAATCGCAGAATTTTTCGGCTTAGAAAATTCTTCACCTCCCGCAGACATTCTACTAAACGATGGAGACACCGTAACCTTTGGAAAAATAAACTTGAAAGTTACGCACACTCCAGGACACAGTCGTGGAAGCATATCACTTATAGGCGAAAAAGAAGTGTTCACTGGCGACACATTATTTTCAGGTTCAATAGGGAGAACTGATTTCCCAGAAAGCTCTGAACAAGATATGCATCTTTCGCTAAGAAAACTTGCAATGTTACCAGAAAACTTCACTGTTTATCCTGGTCACGGACCAAAAACAACCATAGAAGAAGAAAAACACAGCAACCCATTTCTAATATGGTGAACAATTATAATGCTCCTTTAAACAAGTCTTCTTCACTTGAAATTTGCAATTCGGCGATACTGCATTTATCGCAGAATTCTACGATGCCATTTAACCCTTTAAAAATAACAACAGGCATCGCCTCTTGAGCCTGTCCCATAAGCAACTCCGCTGCAGCAGCAATTTCATCTACTATTGCAACATTTTTTACCTTAAGAGTTTGTCTAAAAAGATCCTTCTTTCCCCTATAATCCTTAAAAGGTTTAATTCCAGACATGCCTATGGCAAAGTTTACTTGCCCCCGCCTGAAAGGGCGACTATAAGTGTCACATATTACTACTGCAACATTTTTGCCCGTTAGTTTCTTTATTTCCATTCTACATTTTTTTGCTGAATCATCAGGGTTTTCAGGTAATAACGCAAATTTTCCTCTGTCCTTTACATTAGACTTGTCTATTCCAGCATTTATACATATTAAACCACGTTTATCTTCCACAAGCAATGTTTCACGCGAAGCCTTTATTATATTTCTTGTTTCTTTTAGAACCAATTCTACAAATTTAGGACTTTTTCCAGTCACTTTGGCAATGTCCTCAGCTTTTTTTGAGGGAACAACATCTTTCAATCTTAACACTCTATTTTCAGCTTTTGAGAGTATTTTCTGCGCAACAACTATTACATCTCCATCCTCGATTTCTAAACCGTTCTTACTTGCTACTTCAACAATGATTTCTGCAAGATTATCACCCGATTCAATCAGAGGAAAATCTTCTAACGCCAATGCAACGAAAGATTTCAACAACACATCACCTTACGTCTTTTTTAGGTTGTTTCATTTCTACATTAAATCTCTTCTTACGTGATTGCCAAAAACTGGAAGGTTACAGATTTCGAAATTTAATTCTACATCCATAATGTTTAAACAAAAAAGGGTAAGATGAGTATTGTGAATGCGCCGACCTATGTATTAAGACATAATATTTAATAGAGCGCACTAACACTAATATATGGTAAATAGGAGAATACTTGATGAAAAAGCTACGCCTAAAAGAAACTTTGACGAAGCTGAAGAGAGTTAGAGTTCAAATGCGTTTCAAAAAGCATGAACAAGTAGCGATTCCTTCAGCACCGCCAAGACCTGTGCCAAGAGGATTCAAGACCGTTGAGAAGTATCCACTCTACGAGCCCTTCGCTCACGTTGCAATTGTGCAGAATCCAAAAACAGGCGAATACAAATACATACTCGACGAATTACAGCTTGACACGCTGGAAAGAAATGTTTTCAATCGCATTCTAGAAATATTACTCGCAGAAATACAATCACCAAAAGAAGAAATTCCTGATCCGCGAAAATTTTTTGCAGAAGAAGCAAAAAAAATTGCTGACAAATACCGCATCAGCTTAGGATGGTTGCCAGACGTTTCATGGTATAAAATTCTATATCATGCTGAAAGGGACTTGGTAGGTTTTGGAAGAATTGATCCATTGATGAGAGACCCAAATATCGAGGATATTTCTTGCGACGGAGTCAGCAAGTCAGTTTATGTTTGGCATAGAAATTACGAGAGCATAGAAACAAATCTCAAATTTGAAAGTGATGAAGAACTCGACAATGTTGTTGTTAAACTGGTACACATGGCTGGCAAACATGTTAGCTCAGCCTTTCCGATAGTGGATGCTTCACTGCCAGGCAAGCATAGATTGGCTGTATGTTATAGACGAGAAGTCACACCCTTCGGAACAGCTTTTACTATAAGAAAATTTAGGGAAGATCCATACTCAATCATTGATTTGATAAATTTGGGCACATTCTCGGAAGAGATGGCGGCATACTTCTGGATGTGTCTTGAAAACAGAGCTTCAATAATGGTTTTGGGTGGAACAGCAGCGGGAAAAACAACCGCTCTAAACTCTCTAGCTTGCCTGATTAAGCCGGGAAGCAAAATAATAACAATTGAAGAAACTCCTGAGCTGAACCTGCCACATGAGAACTGGATATCTCTTGTGGCAAGACAAAGCTATGGTCTTGGAGAAGGTAGCATTGGTGAAGTTTCGCTTTTCGACCTTGTAAAAACGTCCATGAGGCATAGGCCAGATTACTTAATAGTTGGTGAGGTTAGGGGACAAGAGGCATACGTTCTTTTCCAAGCTCTAGCAACAGGTCACGGTGGAATGTGTACAATGCATGCAGAAAACTTGGACTCTGCAATAAAACGTTTAACTCAAAAACCTATGGATATTTCGCCCGCTTATATCCCATTAATGAACATAATTTTATCAATTCAGAGAATCTCAGAAATAGGAGAAGGCAAAACAAAGGCTTACCGCCGCATAATTGATGTAAACGAAGTTGCTGATTTTGAAGATTACAGAGGAATTTTCAAGTGGAACCCAATCAAAGATAAACATGTACAGGATTTCGACAAAAGCTTAATATTAGCAAAGATTTCTGAACGAACAGGCCTAAGTAAGAAGGAGTTAATCGCTGAGATAGAAAAGCGAGAGAACATCTTATGTTGGATGCGGAAAAGCAACATTAGAAGCTACAAGGACGTAGCTGCAATTATAGCAGAATACTATGTTAGACCAGCCGAAATACAGGAAAGAATAGTTGTTGGAGAGGAGTTGAAGCCTATTGCCAATGTTGGAAAAGATTGAGGCATGGTCCTTCCGAATTTTCGGTAGAACCGCGCCTTCCTTTTTAAGGAATGTTGTCGAGTTTAAGCAGTATTTGGAAAGGGCGAAAATCAAGATATACCCTGAAACCTATGTTTCACTAATGTTTTTTGTGGCACTTCTAACGCTTCCAATCACATTGCTGTCTTTAATGATTTTGTACCTATACATGTTTATTCCAATGATTTTTCTAATTCCGATTCCATTGTACGTTATGATAGGGTTCATGCTTATCCCCCTTTCTAAAGCCGGAGACAGATCAGCTAACCTTGAAAGAGAAGTACCATTTGTAGCTGCTTACATCAGTGTCATGGCCTCAGGAGGGATAGCACCATACACAAGCTTCAAGCGTCTTTCACAAGTCGAATTATTGCCGACTATGAAAGGTGAAGCAAGAGAGATAGTTAAAGACGTGGAGATTTTTGGTATCGACCCATTAACTGCAATGCAAAAAGCAGCAAGGGGAAGCCCCTTAGACACTTATCAGGATCTTCTCAGCGGATACGCTTCAACTGTGGTCATAGGCGGAGACGTTAAACATTTTCTTGAAAGAAAGGCTGAGGACATTTTTAAACTAAGAGCTTTACGCGTTAAGGCTGTGGCAGAAAGGCTTGGTATGCTTCTTGAATCCTTCATAATTGTTATGGTTATGATGTCCCTTTGCTTCTACATACTCTTCACGGTTGAGCAACTATATAGTTCAGGCGTATCTTCATTGTCAGGTATGATCCTTTACACCTATGTCTTTACTCCAATGCTTTCTATAGTGTTCGTATACTTGGCCCATAGTATGCAACCAAGAACTCCAGTTGTAGAAATGCTACCGTACAAGGTTTTTGGGGTGTGCAGTGTTATAGCAATGGTTCTGTTCATCTTTTTAACTCAAATTGTTTGTTTTAGTGATTTACAAACTGTAGTAGCGATAACTCTTTTGGTGGCAACTGTACCCGCTGCAGTAATCCACAACAGACTATCAACTAGGAAGGCAAGCATAGAGAAAGGCGTCAACAACTTTTTAAGGGATCTCACCGAATCAAGGAAAACAGGTCTATCACCAGAAAAATGCATTGAAAGCTTGGCTAAACAAGAATATGGAGAATTTAGCAAGGAACTACGTAAGATAAGCTCAGAAATTTCTTGGGGGATTCCTGTTAGGAAAGTTATCATAAATTTTGTCAAAAGAGTACGAAGTTGGATGACACAGATCGTAATGTTTCTACTCGTAGAAACTATCGACGTAGGAGGAGGAACTATCGCCATGACGGAATCACTTGCCAAATTCAGCAACCTAACGCAGGAAGTTGAAAAAGAAAAGAAAATGACCTGCCGCCCCTACATCATAATGCCCTACTTCGCAACGATACTCCTCGTAGTAACCACAATAATGATGTTGGGATTTTCAGATATGACTGGACAAATAACAGGAACAGGAAAAAAAGGAATATCAGAAGAGGTCAAAACACTGTTCATAATTTCTACAATGATTCACAGCTACTTAATTGGAATAGTTGCTGGTAAGATAAGTGAGGAATCTGTCTCAGCGGGATTTAAACATGCAGTTATACTCGTACTAATAGCATTGTTGGCAGCAAAATTCGTGCCACTATTTGTAAACTTTGGTAAGGTGGCATCATGAAACCTGAAAATTTGTCACATTCCGATCTAATGAGCACACGCAATAACCAAAACGGGGTACATTTTTGTAGAGTTTGGGTAGAGGTAAACTTGAAATTTAAACTTCCACTGCATACCGCGTTAAGAAGAAATAAGAAAGCTGTAAGCCCAGCAATTTCAACTGTTATACTCACAAGTACCATTGTAATTTTCTTGCTTGTAACTATTGTTTTTGCAAACAACTTTTTAAATGCTAGAATAGCAGAAAACGAGTTCAGCGCCATGAAACAGTTCATGCAAACTGTTGGGCTTCAAATAGACGACGTTGCATGGATACCAGAGAACACTAGAACAATTCGGTATGCGAGCAAATTTGGACAAGTCAATTATCTAGATAAAGCCTTGAACTATACGGTTCATTTGGACGGAACTTGTTGGAACTTCACAACTGGCATAATCCTATTTAACATGCCTATATCCATATATTGTATTACAAATGGCTACTATGAGAGTGTTTTTCCTTCGAATCGCTCTTTTGTTTATACGGGTGCTTCGGCTCCTGTGAGTTATGTCTATGTCGTTGAGAAATTACCCATGGCAGATGGTAGTTTCATAAGGATTGTTGTGGTTCCAATAATAAGAATGTTAAATTTCAAATTTTATTTGCCTATTCTTTCTCAAGGGACATCTCCACGCCATTCGCAGTCTGTAACGATTACCGGAAAAAACATTTCAGTTAAGACTAAAAGCAATGTTAAGAATCTTACAATAAGTGTTTCTCCCACAGCTAGTGCACTTGAACGTAATTTCGATGCAGATTTCTTCAGATTTGTAAACCCACCGCCTTTCGTTTTCCAAAACAGTTCTATTGTTGAGTTTTACACTGGTGAAGTGATTGTTTCGTTAGGGTTGTATAGTTAGGAGGAATTATGAGTGGCCCACATCACCATCGAATACATCATTATGATTCCTGTCTTGATTTTGCAGATTTTCCTCTTTCCATTATGGGCGAGTTGGCTCATGAATATTTGGGTTGACTCGCGGAGAACACTCGCCCTCCAAGAGGCTGCAAGTCATATTGGAAGTAGTATACAGCAAGTATATTTCGCCTTAAACCCTGCAACTGTTGCCGCCCAAACTTTAACGCAAAAGTTAAATGTTCCGTCATTCATTGAAAATTATAAGTATACCGGAAATGCAACTCTTAAGTCTATTTTAGATCCCGAGTTAGTATCAAATAAGGTTTTGGAGATAACGCTGAAACTGGAAGATGTTGGAACAATAGCAAAAGCGACAGTTATCCTTGGTTCGAATGTTGCGTGGAGAGAATCGACTTTTGTAAGTTCGGCAAGGGCATCATGCATAATAGCTGAGAAACTTGCGAATGGAACTATATGCTTATCTTTTGGAGGTTAAGTAAAAATGACAGGCTCAACAATAGATCACTTGATTTCCTTGACAGTTTTTATAGGGGCATTACTGGTTTTTATTAGTCTCTTTAACCAGACGCTTCAAACAGCAATATTATATCAGCGTCAGAGATACTTAGCAACAAAATGCAATGATTTACTCGATAATATTATGTTGAATCCTGGCATTCCATCAGATTGGGGCGAAAGCGGCAATGTCCCCATTGGCTTTGGACTGCAAGATCCGAAATTCACGCATTACGCGTTAAGTCCTTTTTCGTTGATGAGGTTGCTGTCGTTTGCAGGTAACAGAGCCTACTATAACGGAACGTGGTATAGCAACGTGTCTTGGGGTGTTAATGGAGGATATTTATTTCTACGTGAAAGCGAATGTGTTAGCTATGATTTGGCTTCTAAGCTTTTAGGAACAAACGGCACTTATGGTTTCAGGTTGACAATCATGCCGACAGTGAACGTCACCATAGTAGAAGACCAAAGTGCCGCTGACCATTTGAGGTTGAATATTACGGTCATAGGGCAAAATTCTCCCTTGGCTGGAGCATCCATCAAGTACTTGCTTTACCGGATAAGTGCTTCTATACCAAACTTCGTTAACTTCACAACTGGGATGGCATCAACTGACGCGTTGGGCTTCGCTAGCCTAGAATTCCATAACATGAATGTTTCTCAGAACAAGATGGCTTATGTGTTTATTGCCAGAGTCAGTGCTGGCGGACTTTACGGTGTTGGTTATTTGGCTCGCAATGCCGTAACAAACGCTGGAACAATTGTACCTTATGTTGAAAACTCTAATGGAACAATCTTGTTGGTGCACAACCCAGTAGATAGCAACGCTGCATTACATTTTAATGCCTCCTTCTATGTTCTGTCGAGCAATTTCCAGATCGCAAACGGTGGGGTTTTGAACATAACAAGTGGGCCTTGGCTTGTCAATTATGGTGATGGCAAGCCATCTTTTGTCTTACAAATTCAACCCCCAAATAACGGTGGTTTTTTGGTTGTATCATATTGGAAGGAAGATGGGAAAAATGAATGTGGCATGGTTGTGGTGCCTTGGGGAATTGGCATTATTGGTTTGTCTATAGTTTTTGGAGGAGACTCTGCTGGGCAGGGATGGGTTGCCACCGATATTCGCCAAGTCGCTGTTCGCGGCATTGCTTATCAAGCTAGGTTGGCGTTATGGAGTTTGGAGAGTTATGAGATGATGGGCTAATGATGCGGACAATTGAAATCGTGCTTGTAATAATTATTGTCTTATGGGCTTTTGTAACTGCTTCTTTCTTTGCGGTCTTGCCCTCGCCTCGAGAGGTTTCACCCTTAAACCTTAGAAGATTAGCATTAACAACCCTTGAAGTGCTGAATACGAACTATAGTCTAAGTGAGATAGTGTTTAAGCCGCCTGATGACCCTGCTTGGAATGACCTTCGAATAGCACTTTCTGCTTGTTTGCCGCCTAACATTGTTTACAGTTTGACAGTTTATGAAGTTCTTACTGAAAATGAAACGGAACTTTACGAACTCTGCACGAGTGTATCGAATGCTGAAAGTTTGGGCATCGCCTCAGACGCTGTTTCTTATTTAGTTGCTTCTTCTAACGTGTCCTTTTATGCCATTCCTGAAAAAATTGGTGAACATGGAGTTGGCGGAACCTTATACATATTGAACTGCAGTGATGCCCGCGGATGGTGGATTACTGGTTATACTGCACACAGCCTAGCGCAAGACCTTTACAATTTGCTATCGCCATACTTCACAAAAACAATAATGGTGCAAAACACAACAGCTCTCGGAAAAATACTAAGAGGCGAACCATTAAGTGATGAAATATTGCGAGACGCTGTGGTCATAAACACTTTCGGAGAAGCAGTGCCAATACCAACTGAATATTGCAAAGCACCATACTCCAATGATAACTATGCCCGTTATTGTCATTTCTTAGGTAACATGACACGCATTTACAATTGGACTTGGGCAAGCATAGTAGGCTATCCATTCTATTACGTTACAAATACGGGATACTTTACTGGTCCAAATGATCAGAATAGTTGGGGCATTTTTGGAATGATAATGGTTGCACAGCGAGGGATGTATGCTTTTCTTCAAGGACTGACGAACATAGCTTACGTCACTCCCGATACTTCAAATATTCATAAAAGTGTTGGAGTCGTTAGTCTTTCATCGCAAGCCTTAGAAAGTTGTGATTATTATGGGATATATCCATCACCAAATCAAACTTCTACGAGAGCTATATCAAAATCCAAAATACAAAATTATCCCAACTTGAATGCTAGTTTGCACGTGTTCGACCCAGTATCTGATGGGGAGGGCATATATTATCCAGGTTCTTTGTACAATCACAGAATTGGTGCGAGAATTGAAGGTTCGTTGTTAGCGTTGGGGTTGACTCGAACACCTGATATACGGTTGACTGCTGTTGGTCTTCTCTCTTATTATAAGCCTAGGTTATATCGTTCTGAGTATACAGCTTCTAATGCCACGAGATTAGTTGTTTTGCAGTTGGGCGTGGTGGGAGGTGTGTAGCAAGTGAATTGTAAGGGTCAGTTTTCAATTATTGCAGCTTTGCTTGTGACAGCAATTCTCATAGCCACAGTTATAATAACGTATTCTGCAGTACGCAACAGCCAAATAGAGGCCCAACCCCAAATATTAAGCGCAATAGACGAGACAAACCTTGCCTTAAAAGAGATTTTGGGCTTTACGGTTGGCTATTACGGTTCAATCTTACAGGTTACTGGAAACTCTGCTTATGCAAGAGAACTAGCCATAAACTATACACTGAGTGGATTAAAGAACATAGCCAGAGTACATCCTAAATTAGGAGGATCATTCAATCTAAGCGCTGTGGACTTGAACGTGCATTGGTATTCCAATCGCAGTTGGAGTAGGGGAAAACTGGCTGTGAACTACAGCCTAGCTGGTCTTGGGTTATATGGAATGAGCTATGAAAACACATGCCAATTAAAAGTGAACGTAACCAAATTTTCAGAGGCTCAAGCCCGCCTAAATGTAACCAAAGATGAAAACGAACCTTTAGCGAACCTTGGAAAACAAAACTTCAAATTTTACCGTTATGTTTACGAAAACTCCACATGGGTGCTGATTAATCCAAGAAGTGAACCAACCATAGAAATAGGCGAAAGGTATGCCACATACACCATCGACATTCCACCAGAAGTAGACGCAGACTACTACATGATCCAAGTGGAAGACCAGCGAGGCTTAGTTGTGATAGCTTCCTCATTCAACAGATACACATACAATTTCACGTGGAACGACGCGTTTTATTCAAAACTGAAAAGCGCAACAGATGCAACAATAGTAGTGGAATTACTGCAAAATGGCACTATGAGATGGCTTGGACAAAACATCCTCAACTTGACAGCAAGAGCTAAGCCTATCCTGCCTATTCCAGTAAAAGCGATACGTGTTAACCAAACAATAAACGGCGTAAACCAAGAAGTGCCATTCCAGATAGAAGATTGGTTTTCAAACTACAAAATTCCGTTGAGCTTAACCAGCAATGTAAGCATTTTCAGCAATAAAAATATGATGGTTTTCTTGGTAAACTCGAACGTTTCAAAAGTTATCATTTGGTGGAACGGAAGCGACATAGCAACCCAAACACCATATGCGTATGCCAACCGATATTTTGCAGACAATCCTACTAGCGGAATTCTGACAAATAAAAGGCTTACTCTGACCATAGATGCCTCAGGCGATAATTTTAAAGTAAAATCCAAGATAACTGGAGCAACAACAGAAGTTATAGCCAACTTCATGCGAGCGAACAATGAATGGAGCATATATGGCTCTGAACCTGCCTACGTGATTTTTAATGGAGTAGTGAGGGACATAGTTCATGCAGAAGCAGAATGGCGGGATAATGGCGTTCCTGACTGCTATAACTTTTATTCGCATGTTGTTTTGACGCTCCCAGCAAACGCCACATACTACACATATCAGTTTCACCTTATATTCCTAAACTCCGCAGATAAACCAAGAACCATCAACGATTTTTGCTTGATGCGGGTAAACGCTTCTATAACTGGATATTTCGGTTTTAACGGCATAGGCTCAAGTTATACAAGTGTTAATGCAAATTACATGTATGGCAGTCTCTTTACTTCACCGTCAGCCACAGTAACCGTGAATAGCATATCATTCTACGGTAGAAGCAGTTCTGGAACATCAAACGTAAAATGTCTGATTGTAAGACATGATGACATGCAGATAATAGCAGTGACAAGTCCTGTATCGGTCACAAGTACAGCTCAATGGCGAACTGCTACTTTCTCATCTCCACCAATTTTATCACCAAATACACAATATATCCTAATGGTAATACCTAATAGTAACATCAGACTTTACTATAATACAGGCTCAGCCAACCAAGGACACTATGATACGACTAACAGTTATTCCTCACCAACAAACCCAACAGATGCCACACATAACAATTACAAATACAGCATTTATTGTAACTATGCCTTTTTACAAACTGAAAACGGTACATCAAGCGGTTATCCAACAGTCTCAAACAATTTCGGCTTGTTCTATAATTCATCATATAACTGCTGGCAACATCACTGGAGCCAAGTAGCGGACGTAATAGGAACAAGAGGGTTTGGGATTATGTTCACAGATGACTCTAACAAAATGCTATACTTCTTTGATAAGACGGCTGGACAAGCCACGGGTGCCCTTAAAATAGTAAGTGACAAAACAGAGAGCGCCATTGAACTCCTTCCGGTAAGTTCACTCAAGTCCGTAACGGGCTTTATTAGTGCATTAGATATGTGCTGGTATGGTGCGGTCGTTACATTTGATGGAACAACCCCGATTTATGGAGGAGAAGGCACAAATGCCATAGGTTTGTGGATAATTGTTGAATATCCGCCTGTAATCGCTGTGTTAACTGAAAGTTAGCGTCCATCTGTTCATTTGAGTTTTCGAAAATATGGCTAGGTTTGATTGCCCACATCTTAATCACTTTTCAGAAACTGAAAAAGCTATACAATAAAGGCAACCTCCACGATCAAATGATAAATGTGTTGAAAGTTACCGATAATTCACTCCCTCAGGTAAATGTAATCCTTGTACCATAAGACGACCAGAAACCTCATAGAAAATACACTAAAAATGGATAATCTTTTTCAACTCTCAGCAAACTACACTGTTAAAGTCTTTTGGAAAGTATACTAAGACCAAATATCCTTGAAAAAAGCCAACAGTATCAATAAAAAATCCATTGCCTCATTATCACGACAGCGCCAGAGGTGATGATCAGCCAATATTAAATTCCAAAGTCGTCATCCAAAACTAAGATGTAATCTATTTCATAATCCATTATGACTTTGTAGCGTGTTTTATGTTTTTCATTAAAAGAAGAAGCTCAAAAGCTCCAAAAATCGCCGGAGAAATTTATGATGAATTGGTTAACCCTTATTGTCTATCCTCAACTTGAAAAACAGCGATATTCCCACGTTCTGTTATAACTTTAACAATATATGCGTTATCAGGCAAAAAAACATCGTTTAGAGTGACGAGCAAAGTTTCTCCAGAGTTAACGTATACATTAATATCATAACGTCGATGATCTGTATAGTTAATAATCCATAATGAAACCAAATGGATAGTAACAGATCCCCTATTTCTGAAGGTTAAAAGAACTCCTTCAATAGCAGGTTTAAACTCAATCCAATCAATTTTGAAGTCAAATTGTACACTTGTCTCCTTAACAGCTATAGCTTTCATTTTCCAATTTCCATGTGCATCTCGAAAGCTTGTTGGGTTTGTTATTATCGTTTTGTTTTTTAACTCGTCAATGCTAGCGCTTGAAATATAAAAAATGTAACCTTCGCCAGATGTTGCAAACTCGCTAGCACTATAATTGTAAAGTTGCAAAGTCACATTCACATGAGATATAGTAAGTGCACCATCAACACTCCAAACGACTTTGCTCCAGTCATACAAGTTAGAGGTACCTTCGAACTCGACTTCTAGCATGTATTTGCTTGGAAGCACAACGTTTGAAACTTTGGTTTGCTCAGTTACTGTTAAAGAATCATCATCTATTCTCAAAAAAGCGAGTGCGTCAGAACTGGCTGCAGTCACGTGACAGTAATAGGTTATCTCAAGATAGTCCGTCTCATCAACTACTGCATATTCAGGCCAAAAATAATCTCCGGAAAGTGTTTGAGCTTCAACAGTCAAAGATGTTGACTCAGCAACATTAGTTGCAATCACTTGTCTAACCGAACCATCGGACCTGAGAACACAAATGTCAACATCAGCATGCCCATCCGCATACTGGGACATGAATTCAACCTCAACATAGATCTGGGTAACTCTCACATTTCGAGTTAAACTGCACTCGACCCCTGCCTCTAAGTCATTTAATTCGTCAATTGTCCAATAGGCTCCAGTGCTTGGATTCCTAATCCAAGTGTATGAATAATATGCATATGATGACGTGGGAGAAAAACTGCCACTGAAAAAATCGGCATTATGGGTTCTTATCATCAAATTAAACGTGGTCGAATAGCTGGTCGTTCTTCTAGCTCGAGCATAAACCTTTACGCTACTTACTACTCTCGAGTTCGGAATATCAGTCAACCGAAAAGTATCTCTGTATCCTAAAGTGGCCGTTTGGATGTAGGTCGAATCTTCATCGGGTACAGCATCATTAACTGCCCTCCAATGTTCAATGCCAGAAGGATATACACCAGTCCATTCCGTGTAAGTTCCAGCGCCATTAGGTGTTAAGACAGCAATTTCTGAACTCAAATTTTCTCCTGAGCGCCAAGCTCTATAATAAAATGTCCAGATGCTTGAATTAATAACGGTAATCCCTGAAAGCGGATACACAAATTTTCCCCAAAGATGCCTCCCCAAAGTATCCATTGAAACAGATAATGCCGTTGCTGGACCGTCAGCACTGCTAAATTTGTAAATATAATAACTCGTTCCACCCACCATGGTAGCTTCAGCATGAGCAAAAAGTGTTTGACTTGAACTTGTACTGGCATGACTTCGAAAAACCGCATAAACACCATCATTCAACTCAACATTTGAAAGACTTCCAGAAACCAACCTTGTGGAACTCCTGAGAATGTATTTAGAGGGACCATATGACCATGAATTTCGCACATCAACTATTTCCATGCTTTCCTGCATTCTCTCCCAATCAAACTGGTTCATTTGAAAATTCCAAAAAAACACATTCCCGACAATAATAGCAACCAAAATAAGACTTAACATAACAACTATTACATTACTGACCCCACGACGGTTCAAGATGATTCGTAGCAACACTAACACCTAAAAGCCTTATTCATCGATAAGAAAAAAAACATTGTGAAACCAAAATAGTTATCCGAGATTAACAAAAACATAAATGCCAACCAAAACACCACTTGAATTTCAAGTAAATATCCATAATTCATAGAAGTTAAATAAAAGCTGATTAAACTCATTGATAAGGTGAAAACAACATTGAATTACAAAATAAAACAATCTAAAAAGGCTATATCACCAATTCTTGCCACTTTACTGTTAATAGTAATAGCCGTCGCAGCAATAGTTGTTACTTATGCTTGGATAATGACATACATGAGTAACGCTGGACAACAAGCAGGCGTAATGCTGTATAAGGCAAATGTTAACTTTGGAACAGGAAAGATAGACATTGATATAGGAAACTCGGGAACATCCAACACACAAATAATTCAAGTCTACTTTGGAACTTCATTAACAACTCTGCTAAATGCGACCACAACACCAACGCTTCCTGTATCACTTGCAGCAGGCTCAATAGTCAGATTAACAATAACTTACACATGGACTCCTGAAACAACATACTACTTCAAAATTATACCTGCGGCTGGACAACAATCATTAACATTCCAAGAACAAGCACCAACTTCTTAACCCAATTTTCAAGAACTCATTTTTATCCTCAAATAGAACTGACGCTTCTACATGAGCATAGCTTAACTGTTAAATAGCAAGGCAAATTAAACAATTCAACATTTCAGTGGTGTTTCATTGCAAGTATTATTCACTCTAGCAAGAACAGCAATAAGCCTACTTTTTCTGGTTTATGCTTCATGGAGCGATTACAAAACTAGAGAGGTCAGCAACAACCTGTGGATACTGTATGCACCGCCAGCCTTCGCATTAACATTCACAGAATTACTCCTTTACGAGGACATGCAAACCATGATTTTTTATGGTGAATCCTTCGGCTTAACAGCAGCCTTTGCAATTATACTCTTCTATTCAGGAGGCTTCGGAGGCGCAGATGCTAAAGCCCTAATGTGCTTAGCGCTTGCTCTACCCTTCTATCCAGAACCATTACCGCTTAAGCCTTTACTTGGAGGAACTTCACCAATTTCACACATTTTTTTCCCATTCACTGTTTTCAGCAATTCTGTTCTATTAGCAGCAGCAACAGCAGTTTACATGCTATTACGCAACATAATCTGGCATAAAAAAACTGGCAGAAAAATCTTTGAAGAAGAACTTGACAAGGAGTCTTTAGGGAAAAAAATTCTCACACTTGCTACAGGCTACAAAGTTTCACTTAGCAAATTGAAGCAAAAATGGCACTTGTATCCGCTTGAGGACATTGAAGAAACAGATGGACAATTCACAAGAAAGCTTGTTATCATACCTAAAGATGAAGATCGAAATGCAATAGTTGAAAGATTAGCCAAAGCCGAAGATAATGGAAAAATAAAAGACATGATTTGGGCAACTCCTGGCTTACCCATGCTAATTTTCATTACAGCAGGCTTAATCATAGCATTATTTTTTGGCGACATCATTTGGATTTGCATCAGTTCTCTGCTTGGATAAAACCAGAAAATATTCTCTTGGCAACAGTTTTCCTCTATAAACCTATTACTATTTTCGCTTCACATATAAAATTGCAGCAATAACTAAAAGTGCCGAAGCTACAACAGCCAAAAATATGGCTAAATCTTTAAAAGGATAATTTATGAATGGCAATAATCCTTGTGAAGAAGCCTCATAAGAATAAAAAAACGCACTCAGCATATAAAGTGCAATAGCCATTACAAGCAAAAAAATTGTAGCCTTAGACTTCAAGCCCTTCTCACCAATACCATTTTCTCTAAGACAAAACCAACCCTATTACTTTGTACTGACTAAAATATTTTATGAAAAAATGTTATCTACATTCAACAAACATTTGTTTTAAGGTGAAGCAAACTTGTTAGATAGCACTCTCGAAGAGGTTCAAAAATTCCTGAAGAGGGAAATTGAAGAACTTAATGTTGTTGTCATGCCAGATTTTTTCCTCGACCGTTTAATAAGCTTACAATATGATGGAAGACAATTTTCTGAAACGCTTGGCGACATAATCAGGCGAAAGGGCGGCAGCATTGATAGAATAAAGCAAACAGAATTAAGGGGAGGAAACGCTGTAAATACAGCTTCAGCTTTAGCTGCTTTAGGCGTGAAAGTAAAGCCAATAGTATGCACAGACAAGCTTGGAATGCAAATCATCAAAATTTACTTAAAACCGTTAGGAGTCAACCTTTCTCACATCAAAATCTTCAAAAAACCATCAGTAACAACGGCTCTGGAATTTGAAAGCGACAATGGCAAAGTTAACGTTATGCTTAGAGACGTAGGTTCACTAGCAAATTTTGGACCAAACAATTTGGATAATCACGATTTTGAAGCAATAGAAAAAGCGGATTATGTTTGCGTTTTTAATTGGGCTGGAACCAGGCGTTATGGAACAGAATTAGCTAAAACAGTTTTTCACCATGCAAAAACAAAGGGAAAAGGCAAAACTTACTATGATACAGCAGATCCAATTCCTAACAAGGAAAAGATTCTGAAACTTGTGAAGAGCGTCTTACAGGGCAAAAATGTGGATATTTTAAGTGTAAATGAGAATGAAGCCATTTGCTATGCATCGCAACTATGCAGCAAGATAGAAGAGTCTAGAGAGAAACTAAGATTCGAAGGGTTAGTAAAAGAATCGGCGAAAATTTTGGCATCATATCTATCGGCAAGAGTTGACTTGCACACAACGAAATTTTCAACGTCATTCACAAAAAAAGGCGAAACAGTAGTCCCAGCCTTCAAAGTTCCAGTCTTAAGAGCAACAGGAGCTGGCGACGCTTGGAATGCAGGAAACATTTTAGGAGACGCCTTTAGGCTTTCAGACAGAAGCAGATTGGCATTAGCCAACGCAGTTGCAGCCTATTATATCTCTAACCCTAATGGAAATCATCCTACACGAACACAGTTAATAAAATTCTGTGAAAAGTTGAAGCGAAAAACTGCTTTATAGCATTAGGTTAGCTACTTTTTTGAACTTAATAGCTCCTCAAGTATGGAGATTGTTTTTTCTTTTTTAGCTTTGTTCCTAAGTGCCTTAAGGTTAACTTTAATGTGCCTCAAAATTGCCTTTACATCATCCTTATCTTTCAAAGCCTTCTCTCTTTGAATTGTGGCCTTTATCATCCGCAACTTTGCAAGGATTAATGCCTCAGGAGTTTGGTAGTAAGTGGGCATACCCAAAATTTCACCTTTCCTTTTCTGAAGCTTTTTGTCGGATAGTATGATGTCTACTGTAAAAGGTGTTTTTTCATCTTCCAAAGTAATTATTTCAAAACCCGATTTGAATGCAGACTCTATTTTTCTTTTGTTAACACTCAACCCAATTTTCTTCAATTGTGTGGCTAGAGACTTTGTGTCTTCTGAAGTAAATTTGGCCAGTATATCTACGTCTACTGTGGTTCTAGGAACACCATAATAACTTGCTGCCAAAGCTCCAGTAAACATATAATCTATTCTGGAATCATTCAAAACCGTAACAATCCGTCTGATCAAGTCCTCAAAACTGTTCAGGTTTATACCCTCTCAAGATGCTTACTGTAGCGCATTCTTTCCCTGAGTTTTTCCAGAAGCTCTCTCTCACTGATTTTTTTATTTTGCGCTCTAATTCCTTCCGCACAAATACGAGTAACCACATCCACCATATTTATTGACAAATTAACTTTTTCTTCAGGCCTTAGCTTTTCAAGTTTCAAAGACAATACCAATTCCTACAAGTTATGTTTTGTATAATTATTTAAATACATTCCCCACTTTAACCATGAAGAGGAATATTTGGTGAAGAGAAGTTGAAGTCTAAACTTTTTGGCAGTTCAGGAGTACGTAGCATAGTTAACGTTGATTTAACGCCGATTTTAGCTTGCAGGATAGGATTAGCCATTGCGACATTTTCTAAAGCAGAAAAAGCAGTGATAGCTAGAGACACTAGAGTTTCGGGTTTAATGCTTGAAAACGCTCTAGTTTCAGGTCTTTTGGCTGCAGGAGTTGATGTTAATTGCCTGGGGATAGTGCCTACTCCTGCGTTGGCATATTTGACTAAAAGGTCAGGTGCAGATGTTGGTGTGATGATTACAGCTTCGCATAATCCGCCTGAATACAATGGTTTAAAAATTTTCAATAAAGACGGAATAGCCTACGATGAAAGAAGGCAAGATGAGATTGAGAAGATTATTGAAAATGAACGTTATGTGCTTGCTGATTGGCACAAGATTCATGAAACCTCATACATCAATGAAGACCAAATATACATCGAGATGATAGAAAAAGCAGCAAAATTAGATAAAAAGTGGCACGTAGTAGTTGACGCTGGATGCGGCGCTACCTACAATTTCGCACCAATGATTTTTAACAGGTTAGGATGTAAAGTTACAGCCATAAACGCTCAACCTGACGGGTTATTTCCAGCAAGAAGCCCAGAACCAAACCGTGAATCTTTAAACTCTCTGGCACAAATTGTCCAAAAACTGAAGGCAGACATTGGAATAGCCTATGATGGAGATGGAGATAGAACAGCCTTCATAGATGAAAAAGGCAATTTTGTAAATTTTGACCGAATTTTAGCGGCTTATGCAGCCCATATCGTAAAGAAAGGCGAATTTGTGGTAACCAATGTGGAGGCATCAATGTGCGTGGAGAAAATGGTTGAGAAACATGGAGGCAAAGTAATTAGAACGAAAGTTGGTGACGTTTATATTGCAGAAGCTATAAAAAAGCATAAGGCGGTTTTTGGTGGAGAACCTTGTGGAGCATGGATACATCCACAATTTCACTACTGTCCCGACGGGATTCTGTCATCTGTAATGCTTCTAAAAGTCTTAGAAAAAGAAAATTTGGATTTGTCAGAATTCATTGCTAAAACCCCTAAATATGAAACCCTGAGAACGAACATCGCCTGCAAGAATGAAATGAAACATAAAGTTGTGGAAAAACTCGGAGAAGACTTGAAGACTGCTTTTCCAGTTTACAAGGAATATTCGTCTATTGATGGTATCCGCTTAGCCTTTGAAGATGGTTGGATTTTAGTCAGAGCATCTGGCACTGAACCCCTTGTGAGATTAACAGTTGAGGGTGAATCGTTAAAAGTGGCAAAGGAAATAATGAAGAAGGGTGTGAGGCTCGTTAAAAAATTAATTGGAGAGACTGAAGATTGAAGGCAGTAATTTTAGCGGCTGGAGAAGGCATCAGGCTTCAACCAATAACATCTACAAGACCGAAACACTTGATAAATGTCGGTGGAAAACCAATACTTGAGCATTGCCTTAAAGCGATTAAGGCTTCTGGAATAGAAGAGGCAATAATAGTTATTCATTACATGGGAGATGTAATCCGCCAATATTTTGGTGAAGGAAAAAAGTTTGGATTAAAAATCGAGTATGTGGAACAGAAAGCCATTCTTGGAACAGGCAATGCTGTGAGCATTGTTGAACCATATGTGAAAGATGATTTTTTGCTAGCTTACGGCGATTTACTTTTTTCCTCAAACGCTGTGAAGAATGTTATTGAGCTGTATACAAAAGAGAAAGCTGCTGCAACCATGGCTGCAGTGCCTATTGAAAAGACAGAAGACTATGGCATATTAGAACTTGAAAATGAAAAACGTGTGAAGCGCATAATTGAGAAACCAAAACGAGAGGAAGCACCGACAAATTTGGCTAACGCTGGCATATAC
>Ga0129301_1000540_pt1 | contig 20657 bp, 18 predicted proteins | sample ConPoolayeHmetaG_FD_94489 | JGI IMG/M metagenome (GOLD analysis project Ga0129301, IMG submission 94489) | Hot spring microbial mat communities from California, USA to study Microbial Dark Matter (Phase II) - Cone Pool mat layer H metaG ...
AGGCTTCCGCCGTTCGAGTCGCACAGCACTATGACCGAGGCATCCGCATCTTCGGCGGCGCGCAGGGTCCGCAGGGCATATGCGGGGTCGTCCTTGAAGCCGTCGTAGAAATGCTCGGCATCGAATATGACTTCCAGGCCGTGGCTCCGGAGATATTGGATCGAGTCCTGAATCATCTCTATGTTCCTCTCCTCTGTGGTGCGAAGGACATCCGTCACATGGAAGCGCCAACTCTTCCCGAATATTGCGGCGTACCTGACCCCGGAGTCCACGATGCTTGCGAGGTTTGGATCGCTGTCCTTTCGGCTGTCTTTCCTCATCGTCGCGCCGAAGGCGGTGAGCTTGGCAGAGAGCGAGTAGTCCCGGATCCTCTTAAAGTACTCAATGTCCTTGGGGTTGGAGGCGGGCCAGCCGCCTTCGATGAAATGAACCCCGAGCTCATCCAGCTTCAGGGTGAGGTCGATCTTGTCCTGAAGCGAGAAGGTGATTCCGGTCGTCTGTGAACCGTCCCTGAGGGTGGTGTCGTAGACATCCACCTGAGATGGAAGATGCTTGCTCATGTCTATCGCTTTCTGGAGGGAATGCCCAGGCAACCAACATAGGGATCTGAGGAATCTTAATTAGTGTTTCTCGGTCCTAGGAAGGATTCACCTTGGTCGGGTCGGCAGCGGTCCGGCGCGCCGTCGATCCTGCGGCATTTGTCTGGACCGTTGCGGATTTCGGGAACCGGACGGGTTCATCGTCGAAGCCCAATATTAGGCCCTGGCGTCCTCTTTGCGCCGGGCAAGCCCTCCATAGGAGCCAAGGATTCTTCCCTGATGGAGGGGGGTGCTAGTCCTTCCGGCGTCGGAGGGCTGCCCTATCTCGCACGGAGACAAGCGGCCTATCCCTTCCCAGCCTTCTGCCCAACGCCCCCGCCAGGAACAGGACAAACGCCCACGCGGTGCGGCCCTCGTTAACCTTGACCCTGAAGAACCAAGGGTCGCCGCGGCTTCCGTGCTGGTTCGTGAAGCTGCCTATGATGTAGTCATCCGGAGTTATGGATCGGCAGCCCCCCACGGAGTAGATCCCGTTGGGTATGGGATCGCTCAGCACAAGATCGTGCCAGGTGTCCCCGTTATCGCGGCTCATCAGCACACCTATGTGGGTCTGGTTGGCTCGACCGATGTAGTAGAGGGGGCTGGTCCCCGGACCTGTGGCAAAGTATCCGTCCAGCCCCATGATGGAGATCGTCTCACCCCTCCACTCCGGGTAGATCCTCTTATCGATCTGGCCCGAGGCGAGATCGATCCTCACATAGTGCTGTCGCGGGGGATTGGTCTGGCCCAGGTAGGCGAAGTGCACCTTCCCGTTCTTGGCGATCATGCTGGAGAGCCAGGTGTGCACCTCGAACTCATCCGGAAGGATTATCTGGTCGGCCATGCCGCTCTGGTCGGGCAGGATCGGGCAGTAGAGCCGGGTTCCGTCCGCCTTGTGCCAGGTTTCTCCGCCGTTAGGCGTGTTAGCGTAGTGGATATCCCAGTACAGGTACCTGTCTTTGTGGTTCGTGGTCCAGGCATGGTGAAGCAGGCCCGTTTCGTCGACGTATATGTGCGGATACTGGGTTGTCGCATTCCGGCCGCTGAACTCGACGACCTGTTTCCAGCTGATGAGCTTGCCCGTGGTGGCGTTGACCACGAAGAACTTGCCGTAGTGGTTGAAGAGGTAGACCTTGCCTGCAGCATACATCATGGAGTACTTGCCGCTTGCCGCTCCGTTTATCCTCGTGATCTCCGGGTCCCTGTAGTCCTTGCTCGCTAGGAAACGGTGAAAGAGGAAGGGCCTCATGGGGTCGGTTTCGTCGCTGCAGACCGCGAGGATGTTGTTGTGCTCGTCCGTCTCTATGCAGGCTGCCTTCGAGCCCACCCTGGGGGAAGTGTAGACGGTCTCAAACGTCCTGCCCCCGTCCGTGCTTCTCACCAGCTTCCAAGTTCCGGGCCAAGGCGCGACGTCGGCGTAGTCAACGAGGTAGGTCATGAATATTCCGTTCTCGTTCTGCACGACCTTCTGGTTGTGGCTTTGGAATGTCGCGTAGTACGTGCAGTTATTGTCTATGAGGGTCAGCTCGAAAGCCGGAACGTCTTGGTCTCCCAGAAATGGGGATTGTCCGAGCGAGCGTTCGTCAGGCGTTGCAGAGGGCATGGACTCCCCTTGCATGCCGCTCGCTGCTCTTGCCAGAGTTGAAATGCAGCATGATGCAGTGCATGCGGCCGACAGGCCCAGTAGTAGGACTGCGCTAAGGGCTCTTGGCGTCCGAGTTGGGCGTATCATGCTCAACGGGTCTCGCAGGTGTGCTCTGAAAAAGCTAATCACCCACCGGGTTGACCGCCTCCAAACCGCGGCTTGGGTCTTCCCGGACGGCCGAACCCGTCTCCGTCAAGCCCCCAGGCTGGTCTCGGTCCCGGTCAGCCGATGGTTACAATTATAAACCGGCCATGGAGCCGGCTGCCTCACGGGTTTGCGATGGCGGACATTCTCAGCCAGATCGCTGACAGCGTCGTCAACATCGATTTCAACGGTACAAAGAAACTCGTTCGGAAAGCCTTGAAGGACGGCGTTCCGCCTGTGGATATCGTGCTAAGGGGTCTCTCGAAGGGAATGGAGAGGGTAGGCGAGCTCTACGAGTCATCCGAATACTTCGAGGCCGAGCTGATCGCCTCGGGACAGGTCATGCAAGAGGCCCTCGAGATCGTGAGGCCCCACATTGAGGTCGACAAGCTGGACTCCCCGGGCACCTTCATCATCGGGACGGTCAAGGGCGACCTCCACGACATCGGCAAGAACATGGTGATTGCGATGATGAGGTCGGCCGGCTTCAAGATAGTCGATCTGGGCGTCGATGTGGACAAGCAGGCCTTCGTCGACGCGGTGAGGAAGGCGGACGGAAAGATCATCGTGGCAATGTCCGCGCTTCTCACCACCACCATGCCGGCGATGAAGGAGGTAGTTGACGAGCTTGACCGCCAGGGGCTAAGGAAGAAGGTGAAGGTGCTGCTTGGCGGAAGGCCGGTCAACGCTGAATTCGCAAGGAAGATGGGCAGCGACGGTTACGCCAGGGACGCGGTATCCGCCGTCAGGGTGGCCAAGCGGTTGCTGGCCAGCAAACCCGGCGAGTTCGTCACCTGAATGCGGGAAGCAGTCATTGGGATGGGCTAGGGAATCCACGCCACCGGCCTGACAATATTTATCACGTGTGCCCAGGCGGCAGTGGCGGTGATGGGTTGAAGGACGAGATCGCTGGCATAATCTGCGCAATGATGACTCCCCGCAATAGGGACGGGTCCGTGATGGAGAAAGGGGTCAAGTCCCTGGTCGACCACCTGATAGCAAACGGCGTGAACGTGGTCTTTCCGACCGGGACTGCGGGCGAGGGCCCCATCCTTTCCACCGAGCGCAAGAAGCAGGTGATCTCGGCCGTGGTGGATGCCGTGGGAGGAAGGATCCCCGTCACCCCCGGCATCGCCTGCCCAACCACCGAGGAGACCATCGAGCTCGGCAGGTTCTGCGAGGACCTAGGCGTGGAGGCCGTCGTGGTCGTGACCCCATGGTACTATAGGGTCGGCGACGAGACCCTTTACAAGCACTACGCGTCGATCGCCGAGGCGCTTGACACGCCAGTCATAGCCTACAAGATCCCCCAAGCAGCGGTGAACGACATATCCCTTGACCTCCTCGGCAGATTGGCCAAGGTCGACGGCATCGCGGCAGTCAAGGACAGCAGCGGGGATATGGTATGGCTTTCCAAGGCCATCGCCCTATACGGCGACCGGTTCAAGTTCTACGGCGGGAACGACCGCCTGATCCTGCCCTGCCTGGCGGTGGGGGCAGAAGGGCACGTCTCGGGTTCGTCCAACTGCTTCACGAGCGAGGTCGTCGAGGTCTACAGGCAGTTCAAGAAGGGCGATCTGAAGGCGGCCCTTGCCGCGCAGCAGCACCTCCTGAAGGAGCTCATGTGCCTGCCGCCGGCGAAGGAGATATCGGCGATGAGGGAGGTGCTCAGGTGGAAGAGGATCGAGATCGGCGAGGCGCTGGACCCGGTGGGCGTTCTCACCAGCGAGGAGCGAAAGGACCTCAAGGAACGCCTCGCCAGGCTCGCACCCTAAACGCGCCCGGGGAGCAGGTTTGACAGCAGGAAGGCCTCGGCGTACTCGGTCCCAGCCATGAAGCCCCTCACCCGGGCAAGCCCCTCGATGAATCGAAGGACGCCCTGCGTTGTCTCGACCTGCGAGGCTTGGGACTCCATCGCCCGCATCTTTTTCTCGAACTGCTTGCTTATGTCCACGACGATGGACGGTTGGGTGAAGAGATCTAGGATCTCGTAGTAGAACAGGTAGGAGCAGTACCAGGGTTCCCCCAGGTCCGCCAAGACATTCTCGCTCGCCTTCCACCGGACCTCGTCAACTATCTGGGCCACGGCTCGATGGTCTCGGTGCTTGTCGGAGTGACTGTGGCAGAGGATGAGATCCGGCTTCTTGTCCCTCACTATGGCGACGCAGCGCTGGTAGGTTGCCGTGTCGTTAACCACGCCTTGGCATGGGAGCCCCAGGATCAACCGCTCCTTAACCCCGAGGATCGAGTCGCACTTCCTGGCCTCGCCAGTCCTTATCTCGGCCATTCTCCCTTTGAGCTCCGGCCTTCCGTACCCGGTTTCCCCGGCGGTGAAGGTGACGACCGTGACCTCTGCTCCGTCCTCGCTCAACCTGGCGATCGTGCCCCCAGGTCCGATTATCTCATCATCGGGATGGGCGCCGAAGACCAACACTCTGCGTATCCTCTTGCCATTGAGCTCAAACATGCTCGGATCATCCCCGCTGAAGGTCTTACACCTGCCTGGCACAACGCGGCTGAAGAATTTGCGTCGCCCTGCGGCCCGTGGTCCAAGGCTGCCGACGACCGCAGCCCACTCGACTACCCGCATCGGGGTGCTCAAAAAGATTTCTCTGATCGATCCGTCCGGTAGAGGTAGCCGCACGCGGTCACCCGAACGGCGGAATGCCGCGTTGGCGAGTGCCGAAGATTCCGAGGCCGTGCATAGGGAAGCTAGGAAAAAAAGGCACCCTCGCTGGCCTATCCCTCTACGAAGCTTGAGACCGTGGCGGCGTCAAGCCTCTTGACGCATTCCATAACCAGAGAGATGGTGGCCTCCACGTCCGCGACCGAGAACATGCCGACATGCGAGTGTATGTGACGGGTCGGGACGCCCAGCACGATGCTCGGGCAGCCGGCCCCCGTGATATGTATCTGGCCCGCGTCCGTTCCGCCGCGCGTCGCGATGGAGAGCTGATGCCGGATCCCAGCCTCTTTTGCCACCCTGATCACGAACTCCTTCAGCGGCTGGTTGGGTATCATCGATGTGTCGTATGTGAGGATGGCAACCCCCTTGCCCATCTTGGCCGGCGCTACCTTGTTGGCTGCCCCCGGGACGTCTCCGGAGATGTCGACCTCCAGAGTGAGGCACACATCTGGGTTGGTCTCATAGGCGACGGTGCGGGCACCGCGTGCGCCGACCTCCTCCTGCGTTGTGGCCACGCCCACGACCGTGTTCGGGTGTGCAATGCCCTCCATTCTCAGCTTCCTGACAACCTCCATTGCGATGAAGGCGCCGAGGCGGTCATCGAAGGCCTTGCCTATGGCGATGCGCCCGTCCCGCAACAGCGTGAAGGGGGACACTGGCACGATGGGGTCGCCGATCCTCACCCCGAGGTCTTCGGTTTCCTTTCTCGACGAGGTGCCGATATCGATGAACATCTTTTCCTTGGCCACTACCTTCTTCCTTTCCTCCTCAGGGAGCAGATGGGGAGGAGTGGCCGAGATCACTCCTTGCAGGAGTCCCTTTTCCGTCTTGACGGCCACCCTCTGGCTCAAGAGCACCTGGTCGAACCAGCCTCCTAGGGGGCCGAAGGTCAGGAAGCCGGTGGCCTTGTCTATCCCGGTCACGCAGAAACCGACTTCGTCTATGTGGCCCGGCAAGAGAACGATGGGCCTATCCGCAGTGCCCTTTTTCTCGAAGATGACCGATCCCAACTTGTTGATCCTGCACGAATCAGAGATGCCCTGTACTGTGCGTTTCACGATCTGCGCCGTATCTCGTTCAAATCCGGGTGGCCCAAAGGACTCGCTGAGTTCCTTGAGCAGTGCGAACTGCCTTTCATCCAAGCGATCGCCCGAACTGGGAAAGAACGTGCGGAAAAAAATCTTATGGAGACGGAAGAGCCTTAATCATAGGGAGGCGGGGCGGAGATGGCCCCAAAGAGTTAAATTGGTTCATCCTCAGGACTCCGATGTGGGTGCGATGGGCCGGGTCGTAGTCTGCGTCACCGGAGTGGGCGGGCCTGCCGGCTTCAACTGCATCAGGAGCCTGAGGGATTCGGGCCTTGATGCAAGGATAGTCGCCATGGACATGGATCCCCAGGCCGCAGGGTTCTACCATGAGTCGGACGTTTCCTACGTCGTTCCGCCGGCGACGAGCGAGGAGTTCATACTGACCCTCTTCAAGATCATCGAAAGGGAGAAGGTGGATGTCCTAATACCGACGGTGGATGAGGAGATCTCGGTCCTTTGCAGGGAACCCGTCCTTGACAGGCTTTCGCGGCTCACCAACTTCCTTCTGCCGAGCCAGGCAGCCGCGGGAAAAGCTCTGGACAAGAGCCGGACGATCTCTGAGGCCCGGAGGGCAGGATTGCCAGTCCCCAAGACCCTCGTCGCCGCCTCGAGGGCGGATCTGGAAAGGAAATCTAGGAGGGTCGGCTTTCCCTTGGTCGTGAAGCCGTCTCGCTCCAGAGGGGCGCGTGGCATCTCGTACGTCGATGAGAAGCGCGATCTGGGAAAGGCTTGGAGCGCGGCATCACAGGTAGGCGGCGAGGTTCTTCTACAGGAATACGTCCCAGGACCGGTCTTCACCGTGGGGACCGTAAGTGGCCGCGACGGCCGGATTGTGGCAAGCATCGTCCTGCAGAAGACCAAGGAGATTCCTCAGACGGGTGGCGTCGCCGTTGCCGGAAAGACGGTGGCGAACCCGGCCCTTCAAGAGCTCGGCGAGAAGTACGTCAGTTGCCTTGGTTGGTGCGGACCGGCCTCACCAGAGGTAAAGCTTGATGAGAGGGATGGTGGTTACAAGTTGATGGAGGTCAACCCTAGACTTTTCGGGTACAACTACCTCGCGGCAAGGTCGGGCGTCAATCTGGCGGCGATAACTGTCAGGTTGGCCCTCGGTGAGGATGTCCAGCCGGTCAGAAACTACACGGAAGGACTCAGCTTCGTGCGAGCTCCGTACGACCTCATCGTTGAAGGCAGGATAGGTGACTGAATTGAAGATCCTCGTGGTTTCGCCCCACCCGGATGACTTCTGCTTGTGTGTCGGCGGCACCGTTGCCCTTCATGCACGCAAGGGGGATGAGGTTCGCATACTGGTCCTCTCCAACGGAGAGCATGGGGGGGATCCAGAGGTGAGGAAGCGGGAGGCGCTTGAGTCGGCACGGGTTCTGGGATGCAGGGAGGTCAATTTCCTTGGGCTTCCCGATGGACGCGTGAACGACTCGATAGATTCGGTGTCGAAGATAGAAGCCCACGTCCTAGAATTCGGCCCAGATCGGGTGTACTGCAACAGCAACAGGGACAGACACCAGGATCACAGGAACGGCAGCCTGGCAACCCTGTCAGCTGCAAGAAAGGTCTCGGAGGTCTTCATGTACGAGGGCATGACGGCGTGGACCAGCTTCCAGCCCTCCACATTCGTTGACATAACCGACGTGATCGATCTAAAGATGCGCGCAATAGCGGTTCACAGGAGTCAGGAGAATCGGTACTATATGCGGCCAAGCTCGGTCAAAGGGCTGAACCAGTTTCGGGGGTGGCAGGCGAACGTATCGTACGCCGAGGCGTTCGAGATCGCCAGGCAGTTGATCAGGATCCGCCCAACCTAGGATCTGGCGGAGCCCTGCCGTATGGAGGGCAGCCACGTTTTCTTGAAGTCCCAGTTCCTGAACTTAAGGTAGCACTCCGCCGCCTTCTCCGGAGCTATCTTGTGTTTGGTGGCCTTCTCGAACCCAGCCGCAAGCTCCAGCGAGTACATCCTTGCCTCTTCCTCGCTGATGGACATCAAGTCAGCAAGCTGCTTCAGCGTGCTAGCTGGAGCCTTCTCGTTGAGGGCCTCCTTAACTGCTTCCAGTTCTTGGACCTGCACCTTCTCGGGCGGGGCAGCGCGTGCCTTCGGCCTTGGGCGCGGATGGGGCTTCCTGGCTAGGTAGAAGCCTCGGAGAAGGATGCTCGCCTGATGGTACTCCCCCTTCTTCATGTGGATCTTGACGGTCTCAAGGGTGTCGATCTTGGCCGAGTAGCGCCGCTCGACCTCCTTCTCGGCCTGCTTGAGCATGTTCTCCAACTTTTTCTTCAGCGCCCGCCTCTTGTTCTCCTTTTCCGATTCCATCCTGCCTCGAACGATCTCGATCATGCTGTCGACTATCTTCTCGGGAAGATCGCCATGCTCCTCCGCCATCATGTTCAGGGCGGTCTTCTTGAGTTCATTGAGCCTCCTCGTCATGGTCGTCCCTCCCGTATTTGTGCGCCGGATCCTCCTAGCCATAGATATGTTTTCTCCGGGGTCTCCCAATTGTCGGCGCTTTTCGCACGCTTGATCACAGTTTTCAAGCCCAGCGATGACGCGGGCCCGGTGTGGAGTTGGAGTTCGAGAACTACTCCCCCCATGTCCGCGCTGCCCTTCAAGATGCCGGGGTCAGACCCGGTGACGTTGTCGAGCTGGTCGCGGAAGGCCACACCCGTCGCGGGATCATCCTGCCTCGGCCTCAGATCGGCGGCGACCCGGAATCCATCGTGATCAAGCTGGATAACGGCTACAACATAGGGATCAGGTGGTCGCCCGGGATGAAGATCAGGAAGATAGCGGCGGGCCGGCCGCTTGAGGTATTCCCGAGCGTTTCGTTTCAGCCTAGACCCGGCTTGCCGGAGATCTCGGTGGTCGCCACGGGAGGCACGATCGGCTCAAGGGTCGACTACGAGACGGGCGGGGTGAAGTGGCTGATGGAGCCGGGGCAGATCTTCTTTATGGCCCCTGAGCTTCAGGAGTTGGTGTCGATCAAGAACGTGGCCGTCCCGTTCCTCATCGGCAGCGAGAATATGTCCGCCTTCCATTGGAAGGAGATCGCACGGTCGGTGGCCCGGGAACTGAACTCCGGCGTGAGCGGGGCCGTGGTTACACATGGAACCGACACGATGCATTACAGCACTGCCGCCGTGAGTTTCATGCTTCGCAACCTCTCGAAGCCGGTGATGTTCACAGGGGCGCAGCGCTCGACGGATAGGGGGTCGAGCGACGCGTCAATGAACTTGATTTGCGCGGCGATCGTCGCGGCCAGATCCCCGATCGCGGAGGTGTGCCTCGTCATGCATGGCTCGATGGAGGACACGTACTGCCTCATCCACCGCGGAACGAGGGTCAGGAAGATGCACACCTCAAGGAGGGACGCCTTCAGGTCGATCAACGAGTTGCCGATAGGCAGGGTCTGGCCGGATGGCAGAATCCAGACCGATGGCAGATATGTGGAGCGGTCCGACTCCGAGGTTCAGCTGGACGCGGTATTCGAGGAGAAGGTCGCGCTCCTCAAGTTCCATCCTGGGATGGACCCCGAGATCATAGACTTCTTCGTCGACCGGGGATTCAAAGGGATCTTGATCGAGGTGACGGCCCTTGGCCACGTCGCGACGGACGAAAGCCAAAGGAATCTTCTACCGGCCCTCGCTAGGGCCATCGAGGAAGGGGTCGTGGTGGCGGCGGCGCCGCAGACATTGTACGGACGGACCGATCCTTGGGTTTACAGCGAGGGAAGGAAAGTCCAAGACATCGGCGTCATCTACTGTGGCGACATGTTGCCTGAAACGGCCTACGTCAAGCTGGGTTGGGTCCTGGGACACGACCCCAGTCCCGAGGAGGCAAGGAAGATGATGCTAACAAACTACGCCGGGGAGACTTCTGCGGTCTCCGATCCCAGGGCGTTTCTCGCGTAGGTTGTGGCGACCTTGACTATTGACCATGCGAGCGTCGGATTGAAGTGCGGCATCGAGATCCATCAGCGCTTGAATACGCACAAGCTCTTCTGCGGCTGCTCAAGCGAGCTCAAGGAGCAGGTCCCGGCGCTCGAGGTAAGGAGAAAGCTGAGGGCTGTGGCGGGCGAACTGGGTGAGGTGGATAGGGCCGCCCTTCACGAGTACCTGAGGGACAGGGTGTTTCTTTACAACGCCTACCAGGGCGAGACCTGTTTGGTCGAGTTGGACGAAGAGCCCCCTGCCCCGTTGAATGACGAGGCGCTGGACATAGGCCTTGAGATATGCATGCTGTTCAGTGCATGGATTCCGGACGAGGTCCATGTCATGCGCAAGACGGTTGTGGACGGCAGCAACACGGGAGGCTTCCAGCGCACGTGCGTCATAGGCATGGATGGCGAGATGGAGGGGCCGAGAGGGAGGGTCGCAGTGCCAACGATCTGCTTGGAGGAGGAAGCCGCGGGCATCGGGGATCAGAGGGGACCTGCCGTGATCTACAAGCTTGACAGGCTGGGCATACCTCTCGTGGAAGTCTCTACGGGCCTCCTGGAAGGCTATTCGCCCCGAGAGGTTCAGGAGGTCGCCCACAGGATTGGCATGATCCTCAGGATGACCGGGAAGGTCCAACGCGGGATCGGCACGATCAGGCAGGATGTCAACGTATCGGTCGAGGGTGGGGCGAGGGTTGAGATCAAGGGTTTCCAGCAGATAGGTCGCCTCGCTGAGTTGATCGAGAATGAGGCGCGGCGCCAGATAGCGCTGATAGCCATCAAGGATGAGCTTTCCAGAAGGTCGCCGAAGGTCTTTGATCCCGTTGATGTGACGCAGTTCTTCTCAGGGGTGAAGACAGGCCCCATCCATTCCGCCCTGGAGGAAGGCGGGGTCGTCCTGTGCCTGAAGCTTGCCGGTTTTGCAGGGATTCTCGGGACGGAGATATGTCCCGGCCGCACCTTCGGAAGGGAGCTTGCCGACCATGCACGGGCCTACGGGATCGGTGGAATCATCCATACCGATGAGGATCTCGCGGGCATGGGACTGGAGGAGACATTCAGACGGCTGCGAGAGCATCTCTCTGCGGGCCAGGGCGATGCCTTGGTGATAGTGGCCGGCGAGCCCATCGCTTGCGGGCGGGCCGCCAAGGCGGTTGGCGAGAGGGCGGCCTGGGCAAGTAGGGGGATTCCCGAGGAAACTAGGGAGCCGAACCCGGATTGCACGACCAACTACAAGAGGCCTCTGCCGGGGTCGTCAAGGATGTACCCCGAGACGGACATCCCACCGATTCCCATCTCCCGGGAACGGCTCGAGAGGATCCGGGCCAAGCTTCCCGAGAAGCCTGAAGAGAAGCGGGCGAGGCTGTTGGCAGCGGGGATGAGCGAGGATCTTGTCGATCAGATCGTGCGGGATGTCAGCCTGCCGCTGTTCGAAGAGGTGATGTCAAGGGTCAGGGCTGATGCCACGCTCGTGGCCAACACCCTCGTCAATTCATTCAGGAGCCTGAGGCGGGCAGGGGTCAATGTCGATGCGCTCGCCGATTCGCAGATCATCGAGTTCTTCGAGCAGCTATCCCTCGGCAGAATAGTGAAGGAGGATATAGAGTCCGTGCTCACTGAGATGGTGCGGGGTAGGCCTTTGGAGGAGATCCTGCGCGAGCGCGAGAGGATAGGCGAGGAAGAGCTGCGGACGATCATCGAGGGAATCCTGGAGGAGAAATCACAGCTCTTAGCGGAGAGAGGCGAACGTAGCTTCGGTCCCATCATGGGCGAAGTAATGAAACATGTTCGAGGCAAGATCGATGGGGCCATCGTAGGCAAGGTGCTGAAGGAGCTGATCGACAGGAGGCTACGTAGATAGCCAAGATGATGCGGGAATCGTGTGCATTGCCGCGGATCTCGGCGATCCGAAAAACCTTTTTCAGCAGGAAGGCGGTCCAGACCATGTGGCTGCCTGGGAAGAGGGAAGCAAGATAGTCCAACGCGCGAAGCTCTTCTCAGCGGGCGCCTTCTTCTTGCTGATCCTTCTCTCACTGTTCGCGGCTGCAAATGGCGACCTATTCAATGCCGCGTACTTCGGGGCACTCTCCCTCGTCTCGCTCGCTCTCTTCTTCTACGTGAGAAGGACCTTCAGGGTGAGGCAGCCCGGCTCCTACTCCTTGCGCAGGTCGACCCAGAGGCGGTAGACGTTTGAGATCCTCTGGATCCTTCCTCGGGACTGCCCGTTGAGTTGGAACTTCACGAAGTAGCGACCCTCGGGCGGGTTCTGCGCCACGAGGGTGAGCACGAAGGTGAGCCTCCTGGTCTCGCCGCCATCGAGGGGAAACCTTGAGACGTTGTTGACGAAGTTGTCCGACGTTTCCTCGATCTTGAATATGCCTCTGCCGTCGGCGTACCAGCTGTAGTTCGTGTATGATGATGCCCCCGCAGGGCTCCTTATCGTCGCGTTGAGGGATACCGTCTCGTTCGGCCTGATGGTCATGGTGATCTCCTTGGGGCCGGACAGCTCCACCAGGGAGGGCCGGCTCACCATCAAGGCCAAAACCATCGCGACGATCACGATAACCGCGAAGACGAGTTTCCAGTACGCGGATTGGTAGCGGTACCTCATCATACGGGTCCCTTGCGTCGCACCACCAATTTTCCATATAATTCTTTCTCATACCCGTCCTTGGCCGTCTTCGCCAAGATTTATCTAAACGTGCTGGCGAGGCAGAATCGGGAGCGATCATGGCCATCTCGGTTGGAATCGTCGGTGCAGGCTTCATGGGCGAGACCCACGCCAACTCGCTCCGTAGAGTCGAGGAGGCGCGCGTTTCCTACGTCTGTGACATCGATCCAGCGAAGGGGAAGCCCCTAGCGGAGTCGGTCGGGGCTGGCTACGTCTCTGACTTCTCCGAACTCCTTTCAAAGGAGCTCGACATCGTTGACGTATGTCTGCCGACCCCCCTCCACAGGTTATTTGCGGTCAGGGCGTTGGAGGCGGGTTTCCACGTCTTCATCGAGAAACCACTCGCCATCAACGCGCAGGAGGGTGAAGCGATTAGAAGGGCCGCCTCTAGGAGTTCGGGCCTATGCATGGTGGGGCACGTGCTGAGGTTCTGGCCGGGCTACGCCGAGCTGCGGGAAAGAATCGAGGCGGGCGAGATCGGGGAACCGAGGCACATCTTGGCGTACAGGGTCGGGCCACCGCCGGCCTGGGCCGGGTGGTACATGGATATGAAGAAGAGCAACGGCGTAATATTTGACCTTGGAATACACGACATCGACTACGTGAGGTGGCTCATGGGGCGGCCCAAGGCCGTGTACTCCCAGGTGTACGAGAAGGATGGGGTCCATCTCCACGGGCAGGTGCTGCTCGATTACGGGCGGGGCGAAGCGCTATGCGAGTGCAGCTGGGCGGGCTCGCCTAGCTTTCCCTTCACGTCGTACATCGAGGTCGCAGGGCCCGGCGGGCTGGCGCAGATCGACGCTAGGGCAAACAACGCCTTCGCCATATTCCATCCGGACAAGGCCATCCGGATGGACCCCTACCACGAGGATGGCTACGTCAGGGAGCTCAGACACTTCGTGGAATGCGTGAAAAACGGAAGGAAGCCTGCTGTGCCCGTCTCGGAGGGCTTGGCGACCTTAAGGCTTTCGCTGGCCGCCGTGGAAAGCGCAAAGACGGGACGAAGGGTCTCGCTGGGGTGATGAGGATGAAGAAGATCGGGATCGGCATGATCAGCTTCGACCACATGCATTCCCGCAGCTACGCCGCATGCTTCAGGCAGATCGGGAAGTGCCAGCTGATCGGCGTGGCGGACGCGGATGAGATGCGGGGACGCGAGATGGCGCAAGCATTCTCAACCCGGTTCATGTCCCGGGATGACCTTCTCTCGAGCGAGTCGGTTGATGCCGTCTGCATATGTTCGGCCAACTCGAAGCACAAAGACGATGTGCTTGCGGCGGCGGAGGCCGGGAAGAACATAATGGTCGAGAAGCCGTTGGCGACGACGATCGCCGACGCGCAGGAGATGATCTCCAAGTGTCGAAGGGCGGGCGTTCTCCTCCAGGTCGCGTTCGTGATGAGATACAGCCCCATCGTCTTGGAGGTGAAGAAGGCCATCGACTCAGGGTCTGTCGGGGAGATCCTTGCCATCAGCGGTACGAACCACGGCTCGATGCCGGGTGGCTGGTTCGTTCAGAGAGAACTCAGCGGGGGTGGGGCGATAATAGACCACACCGTGCACGTCGCGGACCTGATGAACTGGTTCATGCGCGAGAGGGCCAGGAAGGTATTTGCCGTGGGCGGCACCCGGCTTCATGAGGGGCTGGGTGTGGATGACGCCGGATTCGTCTTGGTGGAGTACGGCCGGGCAGTCGGGTCGATCGACCCGTCGTGGAGCAGGCCAGAGGGATATCCGGTCTGGGGTGACGTCAGGATGCGGGTATTCGCCTCCGAGGCAACGTTGGAGATCGATGGTTTCAGCCAGGCGATCGGCCTGACGAAGAGGGGAGATCGTCTCAGGCTCGTAGGATATGGTAGCAACGTCGATCTCTACACCTGCCTAGATCTGGTTGAGTCGACCGCGAAGGGCGTACAGCCTAGGGCGACCGGGGAGGATGGGTTGGCTGCGCTCGAGATAGCCCTCGCTGCCTACAAAAGCCTAGCTACGAAACGCCCCGTCAGGCTACCCCTTGCTGGATGAGAGGGGCGGAAGGTCGAGCTTCCGGAGGCCCATGCGATCCATCAGGACTTCCAGCCGAGGTGGATCTTGGACCATGAAGAGATGCGTCGGGCACCTGCAGTCAGAACATCCGAAGCGGGGGTGCCCAGCGTAGTGAAGGGAGAGCTTCCGAGCCACACGGCATTCGGAGGCCTGGGCCGATGCGTACACACAAACGGCCGAGAAACTCGTTGAGTTCGTCAGGAGGTCGATGTGCCACCGAAGAGGCTTGCCCCTTCTTAGGTGTCTGGACAGCCTGGCGCGCAGGCCTCCCGGGCCCTTGGCCGATCCCACATAGCAGTAGCGGCCGCAGAAAGTCCCAAGCCTGTTGCTGATCGGTTCCCCTAGGTTGAAGACGAGGACGTAGGTTCCGGTCTGCATTTGTGCCGTGCCGATCCTGCGTCGGGTCATCCTGAGAAGAGCTTGCTGAGCAGGTACTTTGGATAGCCCAGCTTGGGGATCACGAGTATGACTTTCCCCTGGATCATGTTTGCCCGTATCCCTTCCCTAGGCGCGATGGTGCCAGGGTCGGGGAAGTTGTTGTGATCGCCCTTGGTTATGTAGTAACCGTCGTTTATGCCTATGATGCGGTGAACAATGGGTTTGGAGTATGCAGGGCTGCGGTAGACGACTATGTCAGAGAGCTGGTAGGAGTCCTGTCCTCGGACCACTATGATGTCACCGACGCTCAGATTTGGGACCATGCTCTCGGAGACGACGACCATCAACGGCGATCTTGTCGAGAGCACGACGGGCAAGATGACGTTAAGGACGACATAGATCGCCATGATGGCCAGTATCGTCGGTCCCCACTCGCGAAGGATCTTCTTGTTCGATGATTCAGCCTCAAGGGGCGGGATTCCCAAGTTCGACTCACTCCGTGTGTTCGGCCACCGGAGGACGGCTATTATCTGTTTTCTCGGAATGCTTGATTCCGTTGGAACTTGGCTGTGGCTAAAGGCTACGACGTGGGCCGATCAGCCGAAAACCATTATCACCTGCTCAGACTCGCGGCTGGCTTGGTGTGTGAATGATCCAGCTGGAGGAGGGCGTGAGGGTGCCCAAGGACGTATCCGAGTTCGAACTTGAAGGGGCGAGGGACAAGTTCCGCGTCGTAGCTTTGGGCGATTCGATCACGGAATGCGCGAACATGAAAAGGGAAGAAGGCTGGCCAGGCTTGCTCGAAAGTCTCCTAGGCCGCGAGACACGTGTGATCAATGCAGGCATCGGTGGCACGAGCTCAAGCCTGGGTCTATATAGATGGCGCAGGGATGTGGCCCCAATCAAGCCCCATTGCGTGGTCACATGCTTCTTGCTAAACGACAGCCACATCCGCCACTACGAGTGCAGCTCGAGCTATCTCGTTCAGTGCACGCCCCACCAGATGGAGGCAAACATGCGAGCAATGTTCGACCTGACGGAGGCCCTGGGTGCAAAGCCAGTGTTGTGGACGCCGCCCCCCGTCCCCACATGGGGCAACAGGGATCTCAGGCTCAAGATCCAAATGCAGCTTCTCGAGTTCTACGAGTCGATCCTGGAAACGGTTGCTGAGCAAAGAAACGTGCGGCTGGTGAACTTCTGGAAGACCTTCCCCTCGCTTGTGGAGGAGTACCCAGGCCGTTATTTCAACAGGCCCGACGGCTATCACTCCACCGTCGAGGCCCAGCCCATCCTTGCTAGAGGGATCCGGGACGCTCTGGCCGACTTCCTTGCGGCTTGGAGATCTCAAGGCCGTCCCAAGGTTGGGCAGATGTAGGGAGGCGGCGTTCGGGCAACGTCAGCCTAGACCCCCAACTTGTGATGACGTAGCCAATCGCGCAGGCCACTATGTAGGAGAGCATCCTGCGCGCGAAGTCCGTAATCCTAGTATAGGTCGGCTCGGCCAGTATGTCTATGTCCAGGAGGATCGGCCCTCCGACGGCTAGCAGCACGGCCCCTACGGTCCCGACCAAACCCAGCAGAAAAAGCAGGGAAAAGGCCCTGAAGGATTGGTGGATTATCTTGCCCATTCGGACGATCCTCGCGTGGCTCGCATTGGCTTTCCGATTTCTTATATCTGTTCCCCGCTCGACGGGCCGAGCTGGTTGGCTCGCAAGAACGACGCGCCAGTTCGATGGCGAAGCTGTTGGGGTCTGTACCTGTCCAGAAGAAGGATGATGGCTAGACATCCAGCTGAGATCTGGGTAGGATCCGGAATGCTTCTCATGGGGGTCTCATAGTTCGACGTGCCGCGCGAATCGTGAAAGAGTTGGGGCCAGTCCAGCCTCGATGCTCCTCTCTCTTGGGACGTCAGGGCGTACAGGGGGGCGGACGCAGCACCGACCATGCCGAAGTAGACCTCGACGGCCCCATCCCAGTCCCCGTCGGCGATCGCAGGCGGGTTCCTTCCCTCAGATATGCCGCCTAGGAATGAGGAGAAGGACGATTCCAGGTTGCCTGAGCGCGCATCCATCACATAGAGGATCTGGGTTCCGTGCGGCGAAAAGACTGCCTCTTGGATTCCGTCGCCGTCTACGTCGCCCACGACCACGGACCCAACCCATCCCTCAGTTCCCACGATCGACTCGTACTTCGTATTCCCGCGTACGTCCAGGACGGTGACCTTGCCGTTTCCGGGCACGAGGGTCTCGAGGCATCCATCCATGTCGACGTCGGCCAATGCTCCGGCGTATCGGCTCGGCACATCCGCCGTCCATCTCGTCGATAGCCTGAGAGGATCGATGCAGACCACGCCCTCGGCCGTGCACACGACCAGCTCAAGGTAGCCGTCTGCATCGATATCGCCGATCATGGGCCACCCGAAGTATGACCGATCCCCGGTCCTGTTGAGCTTTCTCGTTTCCTTGCCGTTCGCGTCGATGAACCAGATGGACCCCGTCTTGTTCTGGAGCCAGATGACCTCGAGTTTGCCGTTTCTCTGGACATCCGCCACGGAGATGAAATTCCAGCCGGGGAGCCTCTTCTCGGCCGTCCAGATGATGGAGCCGGTCCGCCCATCGACCGCGTGCAGGCCCCTACCCTCGTCGACGACCAAGACCTCGTCGAACCCATCCCAGTCAAGGTCGACTACCAAGGGTGCTGACGTGCACAGGCCCTCGAGGTCGAGCTTCCACATGGGCTTGCCATTCGCCTTGAAGGCGAAGAGAGCGGAGCCGAGTGGGTGCGAGGAGGCTGCAACGACCTCGAGCTTTGAATCCCCGTCAAGGTCGCCAACGGCAACTCCTACCCCTGCCGACCCATCGAGAACTGCCTGCCAACTCAGCCTTCCGTCGGCCCCGATGCATTTTAGGACGGGGGGCTCACCGGACTCGATCGCGATGATCTCGTCAATCTGGTCAAGATTCAGGTCGATCACCCTTGGGCCGGTGATCCATCCTTCGGCCGACGATACGTTCCACTTCAAGAACAGACCTTGCGAGACAACCGCGGGCAAGATGAATACGGAGGATATCAGGATCATTGAGGTCTTGACGCGTTGCATCTCGATCGCCTCTTTCGCGCGACCTCAGGGCTTGAAGCTGAATTTGAAGGTGAGGAGAGGATCGGTTGGCGCCGTTGCGAAATCCTCATGTATCTTGCCTCTCGTCCGAATCCTTGAGGGCGCTATTGCTTTTGCAGCGAACGATCCTGAGCGGCCTCTGTTCCGGCTCCTGATGGTCTGGGCCTCGGTGGGGCCTGGCGAAGGCGCAGCACACCGCTTTTGGGCCCAGACCGGGGAAAACAAGTTTAACCGAGCGATCGCCCAGGCCTAAGGGCGTGCGGAACGATGCGGGAGATGGTGAGTCTAGACGGAATCTGGAAGTTCTGCCCAGCATTCACGGAGCTGAATGCAAACCAGCGTTTCTTGGGTCCCAATTTCGATCCTTCCAATCCCACGACTGGCCCCACGGGGCAAGGGGACGTAGGATGGATTGAGCCGGGCTTCGACGATTCGGGTTGGCTGGACATCGTGGTTCCGAGCACCTGGAACAAGGCGTTCCCCGATCTCTGGAGCTATGAGGGGCATGGCTGGTACAGAAAAAAAGTCAGGATCCCCGGAAGGTGGGCGGGACGCAGGGTCGAGTTCACCTGCGAGGCCTCTAACTACTCGACGGTCCTCTACGTGAACGGCCATCGTGCCGGCGTGCACGAGGGCGGGTATGTGCCGTTCTCCATCCCAATACATCGCTTCCTTAGATTCGGGAAGTCCAATCTCATCGCCGCCTCGGTGGAAAACATCCCGAGGCCGGATCGTTGCCCCGGCGGCCAGTTCGGCTGGTGGAACTACGGAGGAATATACGGGTCGACGGGCCTTCTCGTGACGGACACGGTCTACATCGCTGAAACGGCGGTGGCGACGGAGCACAGGAACCGAACGGCGTCCGTCGCGATCCAAAGCACCGTGGTTGAAGAGGAGCCTCAGAAGGCCGGCCCCTTTCTGATCCGCGCTGACCTAGAGGACGAGCAAGGACGAATGGTTTCGACAGGGTCCTGGGTCGTCCTGGAGTTCCGGGGAGGCGAGGCGAAAGTGAACATGGTCCTTAGGGTGACGAATCCGAGGCTTTGGTCGCCAGAGGAACCGAACCTTTACCGACTCTGCCTTGAGCTGCGGGAAGGGAAGCGTCGAGTGAGGGATCGCGTCCAGTTTCGAATTGGGATAAGGTCCGTGAGAGTCGATGGGACCCGCCTCTTGCTGAACGACAGGCCTTTGCTGGTCAAGGGCGTGAACAGACATCCCGAATACGCGGAGACCGGCCATGCCGAGAGAGAAGAGGACCTGAAGAAGGACCTGCTGTTGGTCAAGCAGCTGGGGGCGAATGCGATGCGGTGCCATTATCCGTACTCGCCACGTACCTATGAGCTCTGCGACGAGATGGGGATCCTGTGCCTGGCCGAGATTCCGCTCTACCAGTGGGGCAGGCCGGCCGTTCAGACCGATTGCCCGGACGCGCTCAAGGCGGCCAAGGTTCAGCTCGTCGAGATGATACGCTACCTCAGGAACCATCCGTCAGTATTCATGTGGAGCGTCAGCAACGAGAACATGACCCTGCCGAAGCAAGATACGGAGGAGTGCCGCCGCTTGGCCGCGATGGTGGTCGCCGGGAACCTCGAGCTCGTTGAGATCGCGCACGAACTCGATCCGACGCGCCCTGTGGTGGAGGTCAGCAACTGTTGGCCGGGCGACCCGGTCTTTGAGAAAACGGATCTCTGCGCGGTGAACGTCTACATAGGCGCCAGCAGCCCGCACGTAAGCACGCTATACACCCTTACCGATAGGATGCGCGAGCGCCTGGATGCACTTCGCCACGACCACCCGGACAAACCCATACTGATAGGCGAGTTCGGATGCTGGGCCATCAGAGGGCTCAGAACCGACTACTTCCCAGGCGAGCTTTACCAGGCGGCCCTGATCCGCAACTACTGGGAAGCTCTTATGAGGGAGCCCAACGTGGTCGGGGGGTTCATCTGGTGTTTCCAAGACTCGGATGTACACAGGCGGTTCCTCTGGGACTATGAGTTCCGCGTCGCATACGGCCTCTACGACATCCGGCGACGTCCGAAGGAGGCAGCGAGGACCGTCCGGCGGATGTGGGCGCGGCGGCGGGGCTCAGCGTTTCCAAGGGTCCAGTAGGGTCTTTAGTGATAGCCTGCCCTTTGCGGAATCGGGGGAAAGGGCTCTTTGAAGGTTGCGAAAAGAGACGACATCCGTTATGATGTCCGCCAACCTGGGGTTGTCCCTGAGGGCGTTGAGCGCTTGGGCGAACTGTGCCGGGGTTGATCCCGCCGTGCCGTGCAGCGTGAGCTGTCTGTAATGAACGTAGTTGGAGTCTATCTTCATTCCTTGGGCCAGGCCACCGAAGAGGTTGACTGTTCCCCCGGGCGC
>Ga0129301_1000542_pt1 | contig 20650 bp, 25 predicted proteins | sample ConPoolayeHmetaG_FD_94489 | JGI IMG/M metagenome (GOLD analysis project Ga0129301, IMG submission 94489) | Hot spring microbial mat communities from California, USA to study Microbial Dark Matter (Phase II) - Cone Pool mat layer H metaG ...
AGATTATATTTTTGGAGTCATCCCCTATTATTTAAGGGTAGTGAAAAATAGTAGCCATCATAGATTAAGCGATAACCTTGGCTAGTATGGCTTTTGCTGTGTGAAGTCGATTTTCAGCTTGATCCCACACTATTGATCGAGGACCATCAATCACGTCGTCTGTGACTTCCTCATTTCTATGAGCGGGCAAGCAATGCATGAATAAGGCATTTTTGGATGCTTTTTCTAGGATTTTTGAAGTTACCTGATAAGTAGGCACGAAGGCTTTCATCCTTTCTTCTCTTTCAGCCTCGTCGCCCATCGATACAAAAGTGTCTGTATAGACGATGTTAGCACCTTTGACGGCTTCAAGAGGGTCTCTTACAACCTCAACAATGGATCCACTCTTCTCAGCATTCTTTCGCGCCCATTCTAAGGCTTTCGAGTTAGGTTCAAAACTGATTGGGCAAGCCACAGATATATTCAAACCCATCTTACTGCATCCTATAAGAAGAGAGTTGCAAACATTGTTTCCGTCGCCAATATAGGCAAGTTTTAACCCCTTCAGAGATCCATACTTTTCCCAGATCGTGTAGAGATCAGCTACAACTTGGCATGGATGGAACAAATCCGAAAGAGCGTTTATGACGGGAACGCTAGCGAACATTGCCATTTCTTCGAGGTCTGAGTGGCTATAGACCCTTGCAACCAAACCATCCACATATCTACTTAGGACACGTGAGGTATCGGCAATAGTCTCACCTCTGCCAAGCTGCGACTCACCCCATCCAAGATAGATAGTGTGTCCACCAAGATGGTTAACCGCAACCTCAAATGAGACCCGTGTACGGGTTGAAGGTTTCTGAAATAGCAATGCTATGTTTTTTCCTTCAAGCCTTCTCACTTCTTCCTTCCCTATCAGTTTATGCTTAAACCTATACGTTTCTTCTAAGAGGCCCCATATCTCTTTCTCAGAATACTCCTGCAATGTCAAGAAGTCACGTTTCTTCGCCATGTTCAATGAATCTACCTCGCTCAGAAGTTTTATGCTAGAATAATGAAGTTCACAGATATTTATGTTTGGCCAGAGTCGAGGCAGTCTACTTTTCATTGTTTAACTTTTACTCAATATATATTGCAGGTCTATAGGGTTTAGCTACGGATGCCCTTCCTTTGGGATCATGCTTCTCCGGCGATTCTTCATTATAAATTGAGATTTCAGCATTGAATTCTTTTTGCAGAAAGCTGGCAGCTTCAGCGAGCACTTTTTCCTCTTCTAATTTTCCAGCTTCTTTCTTTCTCTTCTTGACATTTTCTGGAACTGAGTTGATCTCACCTATTATTTTGGAAACAAATTCGGATACTCTCTTGGCTTTCCCCTTTAACTCTGGATCTTTTAGGAGATCGCTGATGACATCTCGAATCTCAACTTTTTGTGCGATGGACTTCTCAATTATCTTGAGATAAACTTGCCATTTCCAATCCGCTGACACATAGTAGCAGATTCTTTTAGGTCTCACCTCCGTCGCTTTAAGAATGCTGATGGTGTCCTCGATCAAGTCTTTGATTAAACTCTCTCCTTCCTCCACTTTGACGTCAACTCTTGAACTATCATATTTAGGCCATTCCGCAGTTGAGACAAATCTTTCCTTGCCAAGAAATTGCCAGAGTTCTTCGCTTAGATAAGGTGTAAATGGAGATAAGAGGCGAACCCATATGTCCGCGACTTCCCTTAAAACTTTGGGGTTAGGTTTCTCTGTCCGTCGAAGATACCAACGGACATCATTCCATATCTCGAAAAGAGCGACTTCGGCAGCTGTTCTAGTCTTTAACATTTCAATAGCCTTGGTAATGATGTCAATCCTTTTTTGAAGCGTTGAGAGTAACCACCGATCAACATTCTTGATCTTTTCTTCACCTGGAAGGTTAATTATTTCATTGACAAACTTGTATAGGGCTCTGAGTTTTCCATCTATGCTTCTCGCGTTCTCATCTCGCCAATCCGGGTCATCCATGTCTTCAGCTCCCAAGATTAGAGTTAGCCTTGTCACGTCCGCTCCGAAACGGTCGATTGCGTTCTTCAAGGTTATAAAGTTGCCCTTAGACTTTGACATCTTATCCCCCTCAATCGTTAAGACACCGTTAACCCCTATCCCTCTTGGCCAATGCTTTCTCGGGAACAAGGCGACATGTTGGAAGATGAAGAACGAAAGATGGTTTGGAACGAGCTCCTTGGCTGAGACCCTTAAATCAACAGGGTACCAGTATTCAAATTCTTCCCTCATATCCACCAAAACTTCACGGCTTAACCCTGACTCCGCTGCAACCTTTTCTAGATCTCCATCTCCGTAGAAGATGTAGTCGAAGACTTCATTTTTTAGCTGTTCAGCTCTAATGCCGTTTTGGCGGATGTGCTTCACAATTGTGTAAAAAGCCATATAGATGGTGGAATCGCTTAGAGTCTCAACAATCCATTCTGGGCTCCACGGGAGGGGTGTGCCTAAACCTGTTCTCCGTGCACATGCCCAGTCTCGTAGCCAATCGATTTTGTCATGGAAATAAACCCTTGCATCTTCAGGGTAAATTTTAGCTTTCTCAATTGCTTCATGAGCTAGTTTCTTCCATTCTGGATCCGAATACCGTAAGAACCATTGATCTGAAAGAACCTTTACGATGCAAGGGGTGGTGCATCGGCATATAACCTTATCGGGCAAGTCGTACATTATGTCAGCAATATTGGCCCTCTTAAAGTCTTCTATGAGTTCAGCTTTCACTTCTTGAACTCGTCTGCCTGCATATCTGCCCGTAATGGACTTTAGAATGCCGGTGTGAAACTCCTTCCTGTATATGATTGATGTTGCCTCATCGACCTTCGGATCAAATTGATCCTTTATACCCATCTCCTCAACAATCTCAACGCCCGGATAGTCTCCAAACCCTTCTATGCTGATAAGTGATATTGGTTTAATCGACTTTACAACTTCAGGATCGATACCGAACCTATCTAACTGTTCAGGCTTGGCAATCAAGTCCTTTAAGGCAATCCAGTCAGCTGGCGCATGAGCGGGAACACTATAGACGATGCCTGTTGCCGAGTTCGGATCCACAAACCATCCAGGCAGTATTGGAAGCTTTCGTTGAGTGATAGGATCTTCAAAGTACTTTCCAATCAATTCTGCGCCTTTAAACTCACGTATTATCTCAACCTTCTTTAACTGTTCAGAGAGTTTCACGGAGGCTTCTCTACTGATAATCCATTTCTCACCGTCAACCTTTGCTTCAAAATATGTTGCGTCAGGATTAATGAACATGTTTGTGACGCCATAAATGGTTTCGGGTCTAAAGGTTGCTGCTGGCAGATAAGCATCATCAAACCTAAACTTCAATAAAGTATACTCTTCAGGCGAGACGCCTTCGCCTTCAAGACGATCATGGTCTCCAGTTGGACTTTCACAGTTTGGACACCAGACAACTGGATGTGTTCCTCTGGTCACGAAACCTCTCTTGCGAAGCGTCTCATATTGCCATTTGATGAAACTACTATAAGTTGGCTCAAGTGAGGTTGTATGGAACTCTCTTCTCCAATCTATTGAGAAACCAATTCTTTTAACAGCTTCCCTGCTTTCACGTGTATAATACTCAGCCATATAAACTGGGTCAACAAACCTTTTCAAATCTTCTTCTTTAACGCCGTCTATTTCCCTGAGCGCTTTTATCAATTCTTTATCGCCCTTCTGCACACGTAGTGCTGCACCTACAATCGGCTCCCCTGTCCAATGCCAAGCCCATGGCCAAAGGGTATTAAAGCCTCTCATTCGCATGAAACGTGCATAAACATCGACACGTGTTGCGGTGAAGCCGTGTCCTATGTGAAGTGGCCCGTTCATGTAAGGATATGGAAAAGTTATGAAACATTTCTTCCGTTCAGGATCAGGATCCGCCTCAAATATCCTTGCTTTCTCCCACTCAGACCTCCATTTCTCTTCGATCTCTCTCCATTTGAACGACATAAAATTACACTCCAATCTTTCTCTTAATAACCATTTTCGCCCTTTCTAAGGCTTTAGGCAACCCATCAACGTTTGTCCCTCCGCCTTGAGCAAATTCTGGCCTTCCACTTCCGCCGCCTCCTATCTCAATGGATGCTTCCTTAGCAATTTCACGGGCGTCAATGCCTAATCTTCGAGCTTCCTCTCCAACCATAGCGACGAGGCGTGCATCTTTGTTTCTTGAAACAAGGATAACAACGGTCTTCGGATCCAACTTAACTATTACATCAGAGATTTTTATTAGTAAGTCAACTTTAGCATCTTTTGCGCCCATTATTCCAGATACAATTTTCAATCCAGAGAATACTTCAGCTGTTGAAAGAAACTTCTCAGCTAAATTTTTAGCAAGACTTTCTATGAGGTGTTCCTTTTCCCGGCGCAGTTCACGCCACTCTGAAATCGTTCGTTCAAGAGTCTTAGCAATCTTCTCTCTCGGCACTTCAAGGAGCTGAGAAACTTTTGAGATTTCAGCTTCTATCTCCTGTACGGCTTTAACCGCAGATATGCCGGCGCTGAAGATTATTCGTTCTACCCCGTCCTGTATTCTTTCTGTGCGGATAATCTTAATCAGACCAACTTCGCCGGTGGTTTTGCAATGAGTTCCTCCACAAGCCTCAACCTCCCAGTCCCCAGTCTTCACAACCCTTATTTCACGGCCCGGAACAACTCCCCCCTGATAAAGTCTGAAGCCGTAAAGTCTTTCGGCCTCCTCTCTTGGAAGCCAGAAAACCTCAACAGGCATGTTTCTCATAACGACCTCGTTGGCTAACATCTCGATTCTATTGATTTCGCTAGCAGTCAGCTTTTTAGGATGTGAGATGTCGAGACGGCTCTTTTCCACATCCTTTTGGGCTCCTGATTGCCAAACGTGCCCGCCAAGTATCCGCCTTGCGGCACCCATAATTATATGAGTAGCAGTATGATTTCTCATGAGGTTGGATCGACGTTCCCAATCGATTATGCCCTTCACTTCTTCACCTTCGTTTGGAAGGTCATCTTCCAAGAAGTGGATTATCACGGTCCCTGCCTTCTGAACATCTAGAACGCGGGACCGCTTCCCATGAAATTCTAGGTAGCCATGATCCGCCGGTTGACCGCCTCCTTCAGGATAGAACGCTGTCTTATCCAATGCCACGGCCCTATTGTAGACACGCAAAACTCTAGCTTCAAACTCTGAGATGTAAGCGTCCTCATAGTAAAGCTTCTGTGTTTCAGCTATGCCTGAAAATACTTTCTCTAAGTCTTCTACAACCTTTGTTGTAGTGGCCTCCGACCGTTTAGGGTTCTCCACATGCCTTTGAGCAACATAGCTATAGAAATTGTCCGGCACATTTACTTTTACTCCTTCAGCCTCAGCCATCTCAACGATTAATTCAGGTGTGAGACCGTGAGAGTCGTAGAGTTCAATTGTCTTTTTCAAAGGGATTTCGCTGGATCCACTCGTCTTCAGTTCATTGACAACTCTCTTAATTAGATTCTTGCCTCTCTCAATCGTCTGTTCGTATTTTTCACTCTCAACAGCAAGCATCTCGAATATCTCGTTTCGCATCTCTTCAAGGTGCGGAAAATCTCTAGACCAACGAGATATCTGCATATCAATTATCTCGGGCATCATCTTCTCAATCGATAGGTTTTTCAGGAGCCTATATGTCCTCCTAATCATGAGCCTTGCGAGATAACCTTCTTGAACGTTCGATGGGACAACTCCCTCAGCAAGAAGAAAAGTTAAACATTTGGTATGGTCTGCCACTGCGAAGACATTAATAATTGGGTCTATCGCGCGAGCAATTTCCTCCTCATCCAAACCTATCTTGGCGGATATTTTCTTCCAATTCTCAATTCGGCTGGATGTCTTGCCAGTTTCGATGATTCCAGAGATCTTCGAAATACTTGCCAAAAGTTTTTTATCTGGGGCTTCTATTCCAGCCATCTTCATTATTTTGTCTATGAGGTTGCCGTAGACGGCTTCGAACCCGCTTATACAACCTTTCGAGAGCCAAGTAAACCTCTCCATTCCGTAGCCTGTGTCGACAGTTCGGATTGGCAACTCGACAAACTCGCCGTTGATAACTTTGTACCTCATGAATACTAATGTTGCAACCTCTAAGCCTTGTATGATGCTCTCGAGGTCTGGACCGGCATTTCCTCCTCCGGACCATATTCCTTCCTTATAGATGACCTCCTCAGATTTTATGCCTAACTCTTTAGTGACAAATTCATGATGCAGCTTTACGGTCTCATCTTTCCAATAGATTTCCTTGTTGGGATAGTTGAAGGCATGGTGTCCGCCCATCTCGAAGACTGTGAGGTGACGTCCAAAGGTGAGTCCAACACTTTCAACATCTGGAAATCTAAGGCATGGCTGGCTTATCACCAGTGGGTTGGCTGGAGGTGGGATCATCCCTTCCGTGACATAGGGTTGGAAGTCGACTATGCTGGCGTTTGTAAAGTAGAGATCATCCCTCCAGCGTGCAACAACCGGGTAGGGCTTAATTCTCTTATGTCCCCTCTTTTCGAAGAAGGACAGGAAAGTCTCACGCATTTGCTCGAGACTATAAGGCTTTCGTGTCGGCGGGTTTCTGATGAATGAGTATTCTGCACAGCTATGAACCGAGGATTCGCCACAGAATTTTTGGTCAATATTCTGTGTCCAAAAATTTTCTCCGCATTTAGGGCATAGTTTTCTTACGTAGCCATACTCTTCAAAGAATGGAAGGCGATATTCCGACTCTGGGAAATGCATTCTTATCCATCTCTGAGAATATCCAATGCACCTACAAGTAAGGATATCACAAATTTAAATATATTCGGATAAGGATTAAAATGCGTATTTTTAGCTTAAATCATGCATGATCTTGTTGCATTTTATCGGAGGATTCAAAGGTTAATGCGGAAAATGCAGACACGAAAACCTAGACAGTTAGAGGAATTGAATTTCTGAAAGTTTCCCTATCTAGCCGAAAAGCGCTCCAAGCCCTTCTAATGCTTCTTCCTCTTTCTTTTCTTCTTTCTTCTCTTCCTTAGGCTTCTCTTCAGCTGCAGGTGCGGATGGTACAACTGAAGGCGTTATAGCTGCTGCAGGCATGAAGAAAGGTGCGGACTTGATTGCCTCTTCAATATTTACTTCTGATATTGCTGCAATTAAGGCTTTGACTCTGGACTGGTCAACATTGACTCCGGCTGCTTGGAGAACTTTTGTGATGTTCTCTTCATCAATAGGCTTTCCAGCTTTATGTAGAAGCATAGCCGCGTAAACGTACTCCATATCTCAATCACCAAACCATGTAATACTCAAACTTTCGAACATAGAGAATCTTATACTTAAATCTGTCGGAAAATTGGATGGAAAGCACGCTTAGGAAAGAACCTCTAAATTTGCACTGAGGTTATTAACGCTGAAAATGTGAAATGAAACCACCGAATGTGATACTCTTATATAGAGGACACTCCTTTTTTTGTCTAAGAATTGAAAAAGAGATGAGTCGAGTTTGGGCCTAGGGTCCTTTATAAGGTCATGTTCAAGGTTGCTTCACCTCGCAAAAAAGCCTAGCAAAAGTGAACTCTGGCAAACTGTCAAGGTATGCGCTTTAGGTATAGTGACGATAGGCGCTTTAGGCTACATTATCAAGCTTCTCGCATCTTTTATAACAGGCAGCATCCCAGGATAGGTGGTTGTGGAATGAATGTAAAAGTTTCCGGCACGATGATCTACGCTGTGCGGACAACCGTGGGGCAGGAGAGAAACGTGGCTAACCTCGTAGCTAGTAGAGTGGAAGCGAACAAGATACCGATTAAAGCGATACTAGTACCTGAAACTTTGAAAGGATATATCTTCATCGAGGCGGAAGGACCGCACATCGTCGAAGAAGCTGTTTCAGGAGTAAAACATGTAAGATCAAGGGTTCCCGGAATCGTGTCTCTCTTGGATGTCGAGAAATATGTCGTTGTTAGACCAGTTATCGATGAACTTAGCATCAACGATGTTGTAGAGGTAACAGGTGGACCTTTCAAAGGAATGAAGGCAAAGATAACCTCCATAGACAGAGCAAAGGAGGAGGTAACCATAGAATTGTTGGAGGCCACTTTCACGCTGCCCATAACTGTTCACGCTGACTACGTGAAAATCACTGAAAAGGCGAGCAAAGAAGAAAAGTGAGTGGTGAGTGTGGATGCCCGAAAAAAAAGTTATTGAAGCCCTTGTCAGCGGCGGACAAGCTACAGCAGGCCCTCCTCTTGGACCAGCTTTAGGTCCTTTAGGCGTAAATGTCCTCTCTATTGTCAACAAAATAAATGAGAAGACTAAGGAGTATGCTGGCATGAAGGTGCCAGTGAAAATAATTGTTGATGTCGAAACGAAAGAGTTTGAAGTAACCGTAGGTATACCGACAACCGCCGCTCTCATTGTAAAAGAAGCTGGAATCCAGAAGGGTTCTGGAAAACCGAATTCTGAGAAAGTGGGTAACCTATCGTTTCAACAAGTGCTCAAAATAGCCAAGATTAAAAAGCCTTCCTTACTCGCTGGAGACTTAAAGGCGGCTATAAAGGAGATAGTAGGAACTTGTGTGAGTATGGGCGTGACAATTGACCAGAAGAATCCCAAAACTATTCTTCAAGAAGTCGACCAGGGAAGATATGATGAGATGTTGGCAAAAGAAGATTAAAAGGTAATGTTTTTATTACTGGCTTTCGATTTCTTTCGACTTAGGGCGTAAGAAATGTCAGTAGAGACAAAAAACATCAAAGCAGCACTCAAAGAGATGAGGGAGAAATGCTTGAAAAGAAACTTTGACCAAGCAGTAGAGCTGATTATCAACCTAAGTGACTTAGATATGAAAAAACCAGAGGGAAGGATACAGGAGACCCTTGAGCTACCTCGACCCCTCGGCAAGAAGATTAAGGTAGGTGTTTTTGCAAGCGGGGATATGGCTCTGAGGGCGAGGAGAGCTGGCGCAGACATTGTTCTTGAAGGTCCAGATATAGAAAGTTTAGCTAACAATAAAAAGAGACAAAGAAAGATAGCGAAGGAAATAGATTCTTTCATCGCTGCCGCTCCGCTCATGCCACTTGTAGGTCGGACTTTCGGTGCCATACTTGGTCCGCGGAATAAGATGCCTACGCCTATCCTTCCAACAGCTAACATTGAAGAAGAGATTGAAAAGCATAAGAAAATTATACAGGTCAGAGCGCGTGGTCAACCAGTTATTCAATGTAGAGTTGGTGTTGAAAGCATGTCTGACGATGACATAGCTGAGAACATACAGGCGGTGATAAACAAGGTAAAAGGAAAATTGAAGAGGGGGCTTAAAGATATCAGAACGATCTATGTAAAAACAACAATGGGTCCTGCCGTACCAGTAAAAATTTAGGGGAATATAAATTGCAGCGAAGATCACTTGTAAAGAAAGCCCAAAAAATTAAAGAAGTAATAGATTTAGTGAAAAGATATCAGGTCATCGGAATATCTGCTTTACACAAGGTTAGGGCGTCTCAACTTCAGGAGATTAGAAAAAAACTTGCTGGAACAGCAACTCTTCAAGTTATCAAAAATTCTCTTGTTGAAAAGGCAGTTTTAGAATGCAAAGATAAGCCGAACATCGAGATGATTAAGGAGCATTTAAAGGGTTCAAACCTCTTTCTCTTTACAGATCTCAACCCATTCAAACTTACCCTTCTTCTCGAAAAAAGTAAGGTGAAAGACTTTGCAAAAGCGGGAGACATAGCTACAGAAGACATAATAGTGCCGGCGGGAAATACTGGTCTATCTCCTGGACCAGTCATAAGTCAGCTAGGCTCAGTAGGCATCCCCACAAGGATAGAGAGCGGGAGCGTCTGGGTTAGCAGGGACACGATCGTAGCCAAGAAAGGCGAGGTAATTTCCGAGAGTCTCGCACCAATCCTGTCTAAGCTGGGAATAAAAGCAGTTGAAATGGGACTGACGATTAAGGCAGTTTACGATGGGGGTGCTATCCTAACAGAGAACGAGTTGAAGCTGAACTTAGACGTGTATAAAGAAAAAATTGGCGAAGTGTATGCAGAGGCACTAAAACTTTCCTTAAACGCTGCGTACCCGACCGATGAGAATATCCAAATGTTGATTCAAGTAGCATTTACTGAGGTTTACAGCCTTGCTCTTAAAGCGGGTATTCCAACTCGTGAAACCATTAGGGACTTGATAAAGAAAGCCCATTTTGAAGCTCTTGCTTTATACTCTAGAATATCTGCTTAATCGTAGAGCTCGGATGGAAATTGCATATTATATCTTCTCAATCTTTAGGTTCATTTTGCTTAGTAAATTGAGAAGCTTTTCTTTGTCGTCACCTTTTATCCCTTTCCAGTCTAGGATAGCTTTTTCAACAGGTTCAACACTCCTATTAACGCATTGTCGCAAAATTTCTTCATCTAATTCGCTGACTGCATATTTCGGAATTATGTGCCCAAAAGCAGTATCAGTCTCTAAAGCCATTCTTGTAAATTTCATGTTATAGTGAGGCCCGCCGACGCCAATGACCGTTCGATATAGTCTCCGATTTAATGCGGCAGCTAAAGCGCCCCTTGCCACAGCTTCAGCTGCTGATTTAGACCTCCACTGTTTCGGCGAACTGCCTAACTCAACAAACATGGTCGGTATATCTAGTGATGGACCGTGATGGGTGCATTCGTAAGAGACTTCATATTCCAACATCATCTCTTCCTGAGCTTCTTTCATAGCCTTTAAGGCTTCTTTCATAGCGCTGGCTGGAGAGACAGAGATTTTTCTGGGGAGGCCGCCCAAGGATGCCTCTCCTAGGTTTCCGGGAACATGAACGGAAAGCGTTGGCGTTCCACTTTCACTTTTATGCCTTGATACGAATATCACGAGTTTCACTTGAGACGGAAGGGGAAGAGCCTGCGTGTCCACTGGCTCTTGATTTGTAAAGGAAAGCCTTAAGGTTTCCCCGTTTTCAAGTTTTTTCAGGTATAAAGGATTTCCAAACAAAGGCTCAGAGATTTTTTCAAAATCATGGGTATTTATGAGGCACTTTGCAATGTTTAGAGATGCTATGTCAACTTTAGATGCAATTATAAGAATCATTAGTAACTCTTTCCTTCGAGGCTAAAAAGCTTATATTTTTTCCCTTACGATGTACAAGTCACTCCGCAAATACGATTGGGCTTCCTATTTTTAATTGGATAATCTTTAGTTAGGCTTCTGCCAGAGTTTCACTGCTCCTAACACCATCTACCTCGTTAATTTCGCCCGTTATCTTTCTTAGTTCTTTGTAGTCTTCAACTTCGACAAAGACAACGATGTCGAATCTTCCATAGGAAAGATATGCTTTTCGAACCCCCTTGATTGCGCTAACCTTGCTTAGAATCGTTTCAGCCTTTGTAGGTACAATCTTCAATAATACACATGCGTTAAGCATAGTTTGGTTCCTCCAGCTATTGTTTAATTTCGACGAGGGTTTCTGTGAATACGACTCCAGCCATTTTTCCTATTCTAAGGACGGTGGATTGAAGTTCTGAAAAATCTAAATCATTGAGGTCAACGACAACATCGAATCTTCCCAAAACTGGAAATACTCTTTGAACGCCCTTAATTTGACGAATCATCCTAACGACTTCCTCAAATTTTCCATGAGAAGTTCTTATCAGAACGCATGCTGAGACCATAAACAATTCCCTCAACAAGATAATAGATGACATGAATATTAATTAATGTTGTTATCGTTTCGCAGATTTCAAATCTTTAATCTGAAGAAGTTTCAATTTAATGGGCTCAAAAAATATCGGATGTACATAAACATTAACGATTTTATTAGCGCAAACTTTAAATAAAAACGAATGTCTTCCTTGATAGTCAATACTTTGGAAGGCTAACCTGATGGCTGAAGAGTTTAAACACATCGTCCGCTTAGCAGGAAAAGATTTGGACGGAACACTAAAAGTAGCGTATGCTCTGACAAAAATTAAAGGGATAAATATTCGCCTTGCAAATGCTATAGTAAACAAGGCTGAAATCCCCTCCGAAAAACGCCTAGGCTTTCTTTTAGATACTGAAATAAAAAAATTGGAAGAAATAGTAAAAAACGTGCAAGATTATGACTTTCCTTCTTGGCTTCTGAACTATCGCAAGAACCCCGAGACGGGTGAGGATACTCATCTCATCACTTCAGACCTTGATCTTCAAATAAAAACTAACATTGAGAAGATGAAAGAGATCAGATCATGGCGCGGATATCGCCACGCTTATGGACTCAAGGTGAGGGGGCAGAAGACAAGAACTACTGGCAGAAAAGGAAAAGCCGTAGGTGTGAAGAAGAAAAAGGAGGTGCGTCCTGCTGGGAGATCCTAGAAGACAAAAAAAGAAATATGAGACCCCTAAATTTCCTTGGCGGTCAGATATCTTAGAGAGCGAGCTTAGGCTTCTCGGCGAGTATGGCTTAAGGAATAAAGTTGAGCTTTGGCGCCATAAGACAATGCTCTCAAAATTTCGAGGTATAGCTAGATCTCTGTTAAGCATGCCTGCATCTGAAAGAGTAGTAGCTGAATCTACCCTTCTTATGAAACTAAAGCACCTTGGGGTTCTTCCTGAAGAAGCCACCTTGGATAATGTTCTTGATCTATCAGTGGAGGATATTCTTGAAAGAAGGCTTCAGACACTCGTACTTAGGAGGGGCTTGGCTAAAACAATACATCAAGCCCGACAATTGATCACTCATGGCCATATTGCCATAGGCGAGAAAAGAGTTTTTTCACCCAGCTATCTCGTTCCAAAGGAAGAAGAGGAACGTATCCAATATGCGCCAGTCAGCCCATTAACCAGAGAAGATCATCCATTAAGGCAATCTATAGAAGTTGTTGCGGGCGGAGAAAAAGGAAATGAGTAAGAAAGATGAAAGATGGGGAGTAGTCCATATTTACAGTTCATATAATAATACGATAGTTCATATCACAGACCTTTCAGGAGCAGAAACGATTGCAAGGGCTTGCGGCGGCATGTTCGTCAAAGCTGATAGGTTAGAGTCGTCGCCATACGCTGCCATGAGGGCAGCAGCCCACGCTGCAAGCATAGCGAAGGATAAGGGAATAACAGCAATTCATATAAAAGTGCGTGCACCAGGTGGTTCAGGCGCAAGGACACCAGGGCCTGGCGCTCAAGCTGCGATACGCGCTCTTGCACGTGCTGGTTTTAAGACGATAGGACGTATAGAAGAAGTCACTCCCTTGCCTCATGACGGAACGAGGCGTAAAGGTGGACGAAGAGGACGAAGAGTCTAAGCCTTTAAATGAATTAAGGAAAAATTATTTTGACTTTTCAAGGGAAAAGTTGAAATAGGTCTCTCTTCTTTATGAAAAAAACCTAAATTGAGACATCGCATTCCGCTAAGAGGATTTGGGTGATGAGTATTCGAATAATTGAGAAAGATGAGGATTTTATACGGTTTCGGGTGGATGGCATAACTGTTCCTTTGGCTAATACTTTACGTAGAATCATTTATGCGGAAGTTCCCATAATGGCTATTGAGGACATTGTAGTAATTGAGAATTCATCTGTTCTTCACGACGAAATCTTGGGGTTAAGGCTGGGACTTATCCCTCTTAAGACGGATCTTGACGTTTATAATCTTCCAGAGGAATGTGTCTGTAAGAGCGAACTTGGGTGTCACCTTTGCCGGGTGGTTCTAACATTGGATGTTCAGGCCGAAGATGAGGTTAAAATTGTGTACTCCAGAGATTTGGTGTCTGAGGATCCTAAGATAGTGCCCGTAAGTGATAAAATACCAATCGTAAAACTAGCTCCCGGTCAAAGGGTCAGAGTGGAAGCATACGCGAAGCTAGGAAAAGGAAAAGTTCATGCGAAGTGGCAACCAGTATCTGCTTGCACTTACAGGCATGTACCTATCATCGATATAGACCAGTCTATTTGCGACCAGTGTGGAGCATGCGTTAATATTTGTTCAAGAAAAGTATTAGAAAAGGATAAAAGAGCCGTGAAAGTAGCAAATTTAATTAATTGTATCTTATGTGAGGATTGCATTAAAGCATGCCCAAAAACTCCCTCAGCGATAAATGTAAGCAAAAAAGACGATTCCTTCATTTTCTATGTGGAGTCTACAGGAGCGCTTCCAGTTGAACGGATAATATTTGAAGCTTTTAAGATTTATGAGAAAAAGTTCTCTGAGTTTATGAGTAGACTTGTGGAGATTGGAAATGAACCCAAAGAAGCTGAGAAGTACTAACCCTCATTTTATAAGACTAATCCGCTTGCTAAGAAAGAAGTCTAGAGAAAACAATGTGGCAATATGGAGAGATGTAGCTGAGCGGCTTTCTAAACCTAGAAGAAAACGTATAGCAGTAAATATAAGCAAACTGAACCGTTACACCAAAGAAAACGAAGAAGTGTTGGTGCCTGGAAAAGTTTTAGGCGCAGGCGGTATCGACCATCCAGTAACGGTCGCGGCACTTGACTTTTCAGATAAGGCTAGGTTAAAGATACTTACAGCTAAAGGAAAGTGCCTATCTATCCCTGAGTTGACAGAGATGAACCCTAAGGGCTCAAAAGTTAAGATAATTGGGTGAAGCATATGAGTGGGACAGGTGAAAAAGCCACAATAATTGACGCGAATAACCTCATATTAGGAAGAATGGCTAGTATAGTAGCTAAGAGATTGCTTAACGGTGAAAGAGTGGTGATTGTGAACGCTGAGAAGGCTGTCATCTCCGGAAAAAGGCTGAGTGTCATTCAACAATCGAAAAGGTTTCTTGAGGTTGGTCATTACAGGAAAGGACCTTTACACCCAAGAAGACCAGATAACATAGTCAAAAAGGTCGTTAGGGGAATGCTTCCACGAAAGAAGCCTCATGGAATTGATGCCTTAAAAAGGTTGAAGGTCTATATTGGTATTCCAACAGAATTTGAAAATCTTGAAAAAGAAACTATCGAAGAGGCTGATGCGAAAAAACTGAGAGGTTCATATGTAACAGTCTCAGAAGTGGCGCGTAGCATAGGATGGAAAGGATAGGTGCATGAAATGACTGATGCAAAGAAGGTCTTAGTTGTTAGCGGAAAACGCAAGACATCAATTGTAAAAGCAATAATTAAACCTGGAATTGGCAGAGTTAAGATAAATAAGATTCCATTGGAAATATTCGAGCCTCAAATAGCCCGCGAAAAGATCTATGAACCACTTTTATTGGCTGGAGACACTTGGAAAAAGTTAGATATCGACATTAAAACGAAAGGTGGCGGCTTCATGGGTCAAGCAGAAGCCGCACGTATGGCACTTGCAAGGGGGCTGGTGAAATGGACAAAGAGTTCTCATCTGAGAACAGCACTTACGAAATATGATAGAACAATGATTGCAGGTGATCCTAGGCAGAAAGAACCAAGGAAGTTCGGTGGTCCAGGCGCAAGGGCTCGTGATCAGAAGAGTTATAGGTGAAAATGCGAATTAGAGGCATAGTTGAGCGAGGGATCAAAAACGATTATACCTGTAAGATGCTTCACTTGTGGCAAAATGATTGGTGACAAATGGGAGGAATACGTGAGGAAAGTCAAGGAAGGAGAACCACCCGGAAAGGTTCTTGACGATTTAGGAATCAAACGTTATTGTTGCCGTCGAATGTTTCTCTCTCATGTCGAGATAATAGATGAAATAATAAAGTTTTATGAAAAAGCAAAGATAGAGAATGAAGAGGAATGAGGTGGAATGTCTACTCTCATCGAGGATGTGACAGCCCGTAAGATAATAAACAGCCGAGGAGATGCCACGATTGAGGTTGATGTGATAACGACTGAAGGATTCGGAAGGGCATCTGCTCCCAGCGGTGCAAGCACTGGAAGAGCGGAGGTTGTGCCCTTTCCAGAGGGTGGCGTTGAAGAGGCGGTAAGAAAAGTTGAGGAGCTTATCGCCCAGGAAATAATCGGATTGTATGCTGATGAGCAAGAAGAGATTGATAGGCTTCTCCATGAACTTGATGGAACGGAAAATTTCAAGAATATCGGCGGAAACACCGCGTTTGCAGTCTCGTTGGCTGTTGCTGACGCAGCGGCAGACTCCTATGGCCTTCCGTTATTCCAATACCTTGGTGGCTTCTTAGCTTCTGATCTTCCATATCCATTAGGAAATGTTCTTGGCGGTGGAAAACATGCTTTAGGAAAGGCGCCGGATATCCAAGAGTTCTTAGTTCTCCCAGTCGGCGCTGAGTCTTTTTCCAACGCGGTGGAAGCCAATGTTGCAGTCCACAAAAAATTGAAGAGTCTCTTAAAAAAGGTGGATTCAACTTTTACTGGCGGAAAAGGGGATGAAGGAGCTTGGGCGCCAAATATTTCTAACGACGAAGCTCTTGAAGTAGTTTTCACAGCCTGCAAAGAAGTCTCAGAAGAGATCGGTTTCTCTTGCAGAGTTGGCGTAGATTTTGCTTCTTCCTCGCTCTGGGATCCAAAGAAGAGATGTTATGTCTATGCGAGGGACGATTTAACTCGAGACACAGGTGAACAGTTAGATTATATTCTAGGACTTATAGAGAAGTATAACATTGTTTACGTTGAGGATCCCTTTCACGAAGACGATTTCGAGAGCTTTAAGGAACTAACCTCAAAAGCTCACGGATGTCTAATATGCGGCGACGACTTGTTCGTAACCAACGTGAAGAGGTTGAGGCAAGGTATAGAATACCACGCCGGAAACGCGATCATAATCAAAATGAACCAGGTCGGAACGTTCACTGATACTTTGGAAACTACCCGTCTAGCAAAGGAGAACGGTTATGTTACAGTCGTCTCCCACAGGTCCGGAGAAACTTCTTCTTCACATATCTCCCATTTGGCAGTTGCCCTTAACGCCCCTATTATCAAGACTGGAGTTGTCGGTGGAGAAAGAATCGCCAAACTAAATGAGCTTGTACGCATTGAGGAGATAATCGGGGAAAGAGCGCGGATGGCTAAACTTAGAATAATATGAAGGTGGGAAATTAAGTGTCTGAGAAAGTCGAGGTAGAATCTTCTGCACCCGTAATAGAAGGTTTGTTACTCTCCCAAGACATTCTACTTTCAGCAGGGATACATATAGGAACAAAGATAAAGACGAAAGACATGGAGCCCTTCATTTATAAAGTCAGAGGCGACGGGCTCTTCGTACTAGACGTGAAGAAAACGGATGAACGGATAAGGATAGCAGCCAAATTTTTATCACGTTTTGAGCCCTCAAAGATAGCAGCTGTCGCAGCAAGGTTGTACGCGCAAGAACCTGCAAAAAAGTTCTGTGAAGTCGTTAGAGCGGTCCCCATAACGGGGCGATTCATTCCGGGCATGCTTCTTAATCCAATATTTCCGAACCGTGTTGAGCCAGATGCGATTCTTGTCTCCGACCCAAAAGCTGATTTTCAAGCCGTGAAGGAAGCCTCGAGTTTAGGAATTCCGGTTGTAGCTCTATGCAGTACAGATAACGACTTTACAAATATTGACCTAAGCATACCTACAAACAATAAGGGCAGAAGAGCTTTAGCCGTGATCTACTGGCTTCTCGCAAGGCAAATTCTACGTGAGAGAGGCGAAATTTCACCTGATGGTGAAATACCACTCTCAATCGAGGATTTCGAAGTTAAGGTAGTGGAAAAAACAGAGCAGTAACTTAGGCCCACGTAACTAAAGGTGTCTCTCCTCAGTTTTAGACGCATTTATATTTTTGATTAAACAAATATTCCTTGTTTGACTGTATTCATTTCAAAGGCAGGAGGATCTAAACTGGCAAAAAAGATAAGGTATGCCAGCGTGGCTGGAAGCTTTTACGCTGGCTCAACGGGCTCTCTAAGAAGGCAGATAGAGGAATGTTTTAGGCATAAGTTCGGACCGGGAGAGCTCCCCAAAATTAATAGGGACGGCCCAAGGAAGATCATAGGGCTAGTCTGTCCACATGCTGGATATATGTACTCAGGTCCAGTTGCTGCCAACGCCTATTATCGCCTTGCCTCTGACGGATTAATAGATGTTGCAGTGATTTTTGGACCAAACCATACTGGCATAGGAAGCGGAGTAGCGATAATGGAGGAGGGAGTGTGGCGTACACCGTTAGGGGAGGTGGAGATAGACAGTGATCTAGCGAGGGCGGTCGTAAGCAAATCTGGAATAGTTGACCCGGACGATTCAGCTCATATTTACGAACATTCAATTGAAGTTCAGTTGCCATTTCTGCAGTATATTTATGGCTCCTCATTCAAATTTGTGCCCATCTGCTTCTTAATGCAAGATCTCGAGACATGCAGAGAAGTTGGCGAGGCTTTGGCTGAGGCTTTGAAGAACCGAAACTTTGTGATGATAGCATCTACAGACATGACTCATTATGAACCTCAAAGAAATGCGTACGATAAAGACATGAAGGCTTTGGACGCCGTGTTAAAACTTGATGAGAGGCTCTTCCATTCTGTGTTAAATGCTAACAGAATCTCAGCTTGCGGATACGGTCCTGTGACCACATTAATAGTAGCTGCAAAGAAGATGGGTTTGAATAGAGCTGAAATGCTCTGCTATAAGACTAGTGGAGACATAACAGGCGACACTTCCTCGGTCGTTGGCTACGCATCTCTGGTCTTCGAAAAATAAACTTGGCAAGGAGACCAATTCTTTTTGAGACCGTCTGCCAAGGCTTCTGCACCGGGTAAGGTTATACTTTTCGGTGAACAATTCGTTGTCCATGGAAAACCAGCCTTGGTCATTGCCATAGACAAGAGGGCGATCGTTAAGGCGGAGCTTAGAAAAGACAAAAAAGCGTACATCTGCTCTAGGAATTTGAAAGCTTCAGGATATTACGTAGGCGACAAATTCCATATTCAGGAAGGTGGGGAAGAAACAAAAGAAAAGTTTGAGCCTATCTTTTCCGTTATCCGAGGCTTCCAAAATTTTGTTAGTACTAATGTGGGTGTCAACCTAGATATTAACTCATCCATACCAGTAGCAGCTGGACTGGGTTCATCCGCTGCTGTCTCTGTCGCATCTGCCGCCGCTCTAAACCATCTCTTTGAAGCTGGATTGACGGAGGATGAGATCTTTCGGATATCCTTAGAAGCCGAGAAGGTTGTTCATGTAAACCCATCTGGCGTTGACCCAGCAATATCCACCTATGGAGGTATTATTCTATACCGTAAAGGAGAAGGGATTAAACGATTAAATCTTAATACCGATCTGCCAATTATCCTTGGAGACACAATGTTGAAACGGTCAACAGGCGGGATGGTTGCTCAAGTCATGGATTTGAAAAAACGTTATCCATCGCTTGTGGATAAAGTATTTGACGCCGGGGAAGAAATTGTGGCGCTGGGCATTAAAGCAATGAGAAAGGGAGACCTAGAAACTCTAGGCGAACTCATGAATTTCAACCATGCACTTCTCTGCGCAATGGGAGTTTCTAATTATCCACTTGAAAGGCTTGTACAAGCAGCGAGAACGGCTGGCGCTTTAGGAGCAAAGTTGACTGGTGCTGGGGGTGGTGGATGCATAGTTGCTTTAGCAGCACCGGAAAAACTTAATGACGTAGCGAAAGCGATAGAGAAGGCTGATGGAAAAGCTTACATCACGAGAATAACAATGGACGGAATCAGAATTGAGAAGTAAACCTATAGTTTTAAAGCTCGGAGGCTCAGTCGTAACATATAAAGAGAAGGTTCTATCGCCTAACTATGAAGCGATTAAGAGGTTGGCTGAAGAGGTAGCTCGAGCTGAAGCCCAGCCTTTAATAATAGTTCACGGCGGGGGAAGCTTTGGCCATCCACTCGCAAGCGTTTACAGAATTGCAGAAGGTTTCAGTGACAATAGACAGATACTAGGTTTCTCAAAGACCCATGAGGCGATGGTCTTTCTCAATAATCTTATAGTGAAAAATCTTTTGGATCAAGATGTTCCAGCATTTAGTATGGCGCCTTCATCCTTCATCATCACAAGTAAAGGACGAATACAAACATACAACTATAAACCTTTAATAAAAGCGGTCGACATGCATCTTGTCCCAGTTCTTCACGGGGATGCTGTACTAGATTTTGATAAAGGCTTTGCAGTTCTTTCAGGGGACCAGATAGTAGCTCACATAGCTTTAAAGCTTAAAGCTGAAAAGATCATTATGGGCATAGATGTTGATGGTTTGTACGACTCCGACCCAAAGCTTAACCCTTCAGCGCATTTCATTCCAAATATTAAATTGGAACAACTTGAGAAACTTAAAAACACGTTGACCAGAACAAGCCTCATAGACGTGACACATGGGATGATGGGAAAGATTTCAGAGATAATTCTGGCCATCAGATGCGGAATTCCGACATTAATTGTGAATGCGTCTAAACCTGGCAATATAGAGATGGCTTTAAAGGGAGAGGAAGTTGTTGGGACAAAGATCGAAAGATAAACCCGAAGAAGATAAAATTGAAGAAAGAAAGGATGAACACATACAAATATGTTTAGAAGAGGATGTTGAAGCCAAGAGTGTAACTACGGGCTTTGAAGAAGTCTTTCTTATCCATAGAGCTCTACCAGAAATAAGCTGGGAAGAAATAGATCTTTCAACCAATTTCCTCAACCATAAATTCTCGGCGCCTATCTTCATAGAAGCTATGACTGGAGGAACGGAAAAGGCCTTCAAGATAAATGCGTC
>Ga0129301_1000546_pt1 | contig 20585 bp, 20 predicted proteins | sample ConPoolayeHmetaG_FD_94489 | JGI IMG/M metagenome (GOLD analysis project Ga0129301, IMG submission 94489) | Hot spring microbial mat communities from California, USA to study Microbial Dark Matter (Phase II) - Cone Pool mat layer H metaG ...
TAGCCTCCTGCAGCGTTTATTCCAGCTATTTTTCCTTGTCTTACGGCTACTGTGCCGAGCTGTTGAACGGTTGGCTTCTGGGTTACTATGTGGGTTGATTCTGCGCAGTCGCCTACTGCATAAACGTCTTTAATGTTTGTTTCCATTCTTGCGTTTGTTTTGATGGTTTTTGTTTCGCCCAAGGTTACTCCAGCATCCACGGCAAGTTGGGTGTTGGCTCTAACGCCGAAAGCGCTTACAAATAAGTCTGCGTTGATTTGTTCTCCTCCAGCAATTATGCCTGTTATTTTCTCTGTTCCAAGGAACTCTTCAACAGCTTTACCCACCAAAATGTTTATCCCCTTTTGTTGAAGCATCTCTTGAACAAGTTTTGCCATATCCGCATCTAGCATTGCTGGTAAGACTTGGGGCAACATTTCCACAACTGTTACTGTTAAGCCTCTTTCCTGGAGGGCTATGGCTGTTTCTAGACCTATGAGCCCCGCGCCCATAACTACGGCGGTTTTTGCACCGTTTTTAATGGCTTGATCTATTTTTTCTCCGTCTTCCAATGTTCTTAGAGGTAGGATTTCCTGTTTTTCGCGCCCCTTTATTGGAGGTGTAAAAGCGTTTGCGCCTGTCGCAATTATGAGGCTGTCATATGCGATTTCTTCTGTTTTGCCTGTTTTGTCCACGGTTTCAACAGCCTTTTTGCCTACATTTATTTTGGTTACCTTTGTTTCTGTTTTTAGGGTTAGTTTCATCATTTGGTAGTAACTCGGCGGAAAAACTATTAGGTCCTTAAAGCTCGGGATTTGCCCGCCAATCACAAATGGTAAGCCACAACGCGAGTACCCAGCAGTTTTCTCTTCAGTTATCAAGGTGATCTCTGCAGTACGGTCTGTTTTTCTAGCCGCTGAGGCTGCATCTACGCCTGCGGCATGGGCTCCAATTATCACTATACGCCTTGGCAATTACTTCCCTTCTTTAATAAGGCTTTTATGCCATTCCACTGCCTTTTCAAAATCCATAAGTTTGGCAAGTTCATCCTCTAGATTTGATGGGTTTACTACCAATAGCCAGCCTTTTCCATAAGGATCTTCGTTTAGTATTTCTGGTTTTGACTGGACTTCCATGTTCACTTCTTCTATTGTTCCGCTTATAGGGGCGATGAGGTCTGACACAGCTTTTACCGATTCCAAGGTGCCGTATGGTTCGTTCTGTTTTATAGTTGCTCCAGCTTCGGGTAGTTCTGCGTACACTATTTCGCGAAGTTGTTTTTGGGCATAGTCGGTTATGCCAATGCGAACCTTGTCTCCTTCAATTTTTAGCCAACCAAAATCCGTTGTATAGTATAATCCTTCAGGAACCTCGTATCCTTCAACTTTGACCATTATTCCACCTCTTCAAATATTAGTTACTTTTATACGCTTTAGCCTTTAAAATTAACTGCTAAAAGGGATTAAAATTCATTTAACAGAACAGAAAATGCACAAGCTTTTGCTTAACAAAAATGTTTCCAACATGTGAATTATTATGTACAAATTCCGAATTGAGTTCTCGCAATATTACAGATTTTGGGGGTGGTTTGGTGTCCTCTAATTAACAATTATGCACCGAATTTCTCGCTTTTGCCAATAAGATCCATGAGGATTGGCATTAAATTTATACCTCTTATGCGACCTAAACTGCCTTTTGCACAGCTTCTCTCTCCATATTTCTTGACCTCGTCTTTGCGGACATAAGGTCCCGTTATTGCCACTGGAACAGGGTCGCCTTGATGTTCCCTTGTAACACATGAAGTAGTGTGGTCAGAAGTTAAGGCCACGTATGTCTCGTCCAGATTCACATTTTCAAGTATATTGGAAACCATGGAGTCAATTCTTTCGATAATTTCAACTTTCTGTTTAGGATTTCCATCGTGACCAGCAGCATCAGGAGCCTTCACATGTAAAAATACAAAATCATTATCTTTCAAAGCTTGAATAGCTACCTTAGCCTTAGCTAAGTAGTTCGTCTGGGGAGTCCCTGTGGCGCCTTCAACGTTAAGCAACTGCATGCCAGCAACCTTGCACACACCTCGAATAAGAGAGGTAACAGCTACACACGCTGTTTTCACGTTGTAAATTTCATGCAAACGCTTAATTTCAGGAATCTTGCCCGCGCCTCTAAACAAAACAATATTTGCTGGAAGCAGTCCTCGCCTAACCCTATCCAAGTTAACTTTATGACTCTTCAAAACTTTGTTGAATTTTTGAGTAAGCTCATTGAGAATCTTTGCTGTAAATTTAGCCTCGGGACTACTGTTTAAAGGTTTTACTTCCAAAACCTGTTTTCTATCCTTCTTTGGATCTGAGTCGCCGACGAAAGGTGAAAGGTTTGAACCGCGTAAAACAAGAGCCCCACGGTGTTGAACGGTGTTTTGGAACAAAAATTCAACGGAAGGATGCGAGATTTTAATTTTTCTAAGGTTTTCAGCTAGTTTGGAAGCATCATCGTTGGAAATTCTCCCAGCTCTTCTGTCAAGAACTGTGAGGTTTTCATCCACCGTAGCGAAGTTGCACCTGAAACAAACATCATTTTTTCCAACTTTTAAACCCCACCCTAAGGCTTCTAAGGCGCCTCGACCAGAGTAATACTTTAATGGGTCGTAGCCTAAAAGTGAAAGCGTGGCGGTGTCGCTGCCCGGAGGTACCCCGGGAGATATAGGATCAATTATACCGCAAATTCCGGTATCTGCGATGCGGTCTATGGAAGGTTTACGGGCTACTTCAAGAGGAGTATTCCAACCTAGCTCTTTTATTGGCCTATCCGCCATTCCATCAGCAACTATGAGGAGAGCTCGCAATACAAACCCGCCCTCTTTAAGACATTAAAATCTTAACACTGATAAGGTTAAAACACTTATCCTCACACAGAAGCATGCTCTCCATCATGGTCTTAAATTTTCCAAAATTTGACGGAAAAAGACTGAAAACTTAAAAGGAAGATAAAGGATTTGAAAACAAAAAGAAATAACTTGCGGTGAAATTAACAAAAGTAATTAAGTGAGGTAGCTTAAATGTCAGATTTAGGAATCACGGTTAAAAAATCTGAAGATTTCTCAGAGTGGTACACGCAAGTGATTTTGAAGTCTGAATTGGCAGATTACGCTCCAATTAAAGGTTGTATGGTTTTTCGGGAACTCTCCTACGCCATATGGGAAAAAATCCAAGAAATTTTTAACGGTAAAATAAAGAGGACAGGTCATAGAAACGTGTATTTTCCTCTTTTTATACCGGAAAGCTTTTTGAAAAGGGAGGCGGAGCATTTTGCTGGATTTGTTCCTGAAGTGGCATGGATCACGGTGGGCGGGGATACGCCTCTTGAGGAGAAACTAGCTATAAGACCAACATCAGAAACCATAATTTATGCAACATACGCTAAGTGGATCCGTAGCTGGAGAGATTTACCATTAAAGCTTAACCAGTGGTGTAGTGTTGTTAGGTGGGAGACAAAAGCTACAAAGCTCTTCTTGAGGACAAGGGAGTTCCTATGGCAAGAAGGCCACACAGCCCACGCCACCAAAGAGGAAGCAGAAAAAGAAGTTATGGAGATTCTGAATGAGTATCGGGATTTGATGGAAAATTATTTAGCAATTCCGGTGCTTGCTGGAAAGAAAACGGAAAGCGAGAAGTTTGCGGGGGCACTTTACACGGCGGCTTTAGAGGCGCTTATGCCTGACGGAAAAGCCCTGCAAATGGGAACTTCACACAATTTGGGACAGAACTTCTCAAAAGTTTTTGAAATTAAATTTGTAGGCGAAGATGAGAAAGAACACTACGTTTGGCAAACATCATGGGGAATATCTACACGCATAATAGGCGCATTAGTTATGGTTCACGGCGACGATAAAGGACTTATTCTCCCACCTAAAATATCACCTACTCAGGCGGTAATAATACCAATACCTTACAAGGATGCAGACTCAAGTGCTATAATGGCTAAAGCAAAAGAAGTTCATAGAAAATTGCAGAATGCAGGAGTTGCCTCAATTCTGGATGACAGAAAAGAATACACGCCAGGGTGGAAGTTCAATGACTGGGAACTAAAGGGCACTCCTTTAAGGGTTGAGATCGGGCCTAGAGACTTAAAGCACGGTCAGGTCACCCTAGTAAGAAGGGATACTCTCGAGAAAATCACCGTAGCAGAAGGAGAAACAGTAAGCGCCGCATTAGATATTCTAGGGATGATTCAAGCAAATCTTTTCAATAAGGCAAAGAAATTCATGGACGACAACACCACTACAGTGAAGAACTTCGGTGAATTTAAGAGAACATTGAGAGATAAAGGAGGTTTCATTAAGGCTTCTTGGTGTCTAAGCCCAAAGTGCGAAGAAAGCATAAAGGAGGAAACTGGAGCAACGATCAGGATTGTCCCATTCCAAAAAGAAAAGCCATTCGCAAACTGTGTTTATTGTGGTGTAGAGGCAAAAGAAGTGGTCTACTTCGCAAAGTCATACTGACTAAAAGCAGAAAAGGAAAAGCACTTCAACTCTTCAGAGAAACCCTTTCTTGCAGTTCGCCAATAACCCCTTTTAGGTCAAGCCTCGTAAGCGTTGCTTTTGTAGGTATCCCCTGATCATCCCAGCCTCTTTTTCTATAATACAATTGCAACATTGCAACATACTTGTCCATATCGAGCTTTGCGCCTTTCAATGTTCCTTTAGTTAGAGGTTCTTTGAACCATCTTACTGGAGGAACATCTATATTCTTAGTCCATGCTTCTCCGAACTCTCGCACCCAGAACGCACGAATCAAAGTGTAAATCCTATCAGCAACCAAGTCCAAGTCATTCCATGTCATTTCAATGCCTGTAGCTGCACGCAAAAACTTGTTGTACCAATCAAGCTCGAAGCCTACTTCAACCCATGGAAGCCTACATACCGTGGCAAATTCGAAGAAGCCCCCGCGAAGGCGCTGAAGCTCAATAACTTTGTCAACTTTTTCTTCGCCGTACCCTTCTCGTCCAGCTTTGACTTCCCAAGAAATTACCCAAGCATCTTTGTGATGGGCACCTATTGGGCTTGTAGCGTAAGACAAAGCCATGGCAGGTGCAGCGTGGCAGTCATAACCTGAAATTTCCAGTCCCTTAATGTGCATAGCCCAAAGTTTTGAACCGCCACCTATTTTTTCAGAAGCAAAATTGACACCTTCAGCGAGGATCGCGCCTAAGCCCCGTTTATATGCAATGTCTTCGGCTAGATCTTTGGCAACCGAGTAGTCTCCCCATGAAATTTTTTCCTTGACGAGTTTCTTTTCAGAAGCCTCCATAGCGAAGCCAAGAACATTCCCAAGAGAAATTGTGTCCATGCCAAGCTCGTCGGCAATCCTGTTTATGACGGAAACCTTTCTCAGATCACCGATTCCAATATTCGCGCCTAACATGGCTACATTCTCATAGTCAAGCTCAGATTCCCCGTTTTCAGCATCGCTAACAATGTTGCCGCACGCCATATTGCAGTTGGGGCAACCCCTCTGGGAAACCTTGATTTTTTCCATAGCGAAGCCGCCTATGAACTCGGCCTCGTCAAAGATTCCTTCTCTGTAGTTGCACGTAGGTAGAACTTCGTTTTCTTGACTCCACTCAACAGTTGACATTGTGCCTTGTCTCCTCCAGAAGGCATAGTTGGATTTTGTAAGAATCTCTCTGTAGGCTTCAGCGCCCAAATCTTTTAGTTCTTTGGGATTAGCAGCTTTCAGTTCGCCCGAACCCACAATTACCAGAGCTTTCAGATTCTTGGAGCCCATAACTGCGCCCATTCCACTTCTGCCACCGGCTCTTCCCCCTTGAGACACTATATTAGCAAACTTCACAAGGTTTTCCCCAGCTGGACCTATCATAAGGACGCCGGAAGTGGATCCATAAATGCCTTTCAGTTTTTGTTCAGCAGTAAAAGAGTCTAGGCCCCAAAGTTCTTCAGCCTTAATAAAATGAGTTTCGCCATCTTGAATTAGGAGAACAGTGGGGGTTTCTGCTTTGCCATCTATTATTATAGCATCATATCCAGCTTTGCGCATTTGAACAGCCGCTTGTGAACCTAAATTTCCGTCTCCATAACCTCCAGTTGAAGGACTTTTAGCGGCAACAACAAGTTTTCCACTGCTTGGAAGATTAAAACCTGTTAATGGGCCAGCGGCAAAAATCAGCTTATTCTCGGAAGAAAAAGGATTGATTCCAGGTTTAAGCTCATCCCATATGATTTTTGCTGCAAAACCCCTTCCCCCAAGGAAATTGCGAGCCATTTCAGCATTATATTCTTGTGTGACAAATTTCTTTTTAGTAAGATTAACTCTCAAGAATTTCCCGTTCCAACCATACATTCCTAAATCACACCCCAAAGTGAACTGTACATCATTAATTCTAAGCTAATAAAATTCACTATCCTGTTTCCTTAAATCACAGTATAAATCAAGCTAGGTTAGCGCTAGGTTTTCCCGGATTTTCTGGCATTTCACGGTGGCCTTTTCAACCGCCCGCATTAGAGCCTGTCTAATTTGGCTTCCTTCAAGTTCATATATAGCTTCGATGGTAGTTCCACCAGGAGTCGTCACCATATCTTTTATTGCTGAAACATGCCCCCGCATTTCTAGTGCTAGTTTTCCAGTTCCCAGAACGGTTTGCGCTGCGCTGTGAAGGGCTAAATCTCTTGGGAGACCTACTTTCAAACCTGCATACATGAGGGCTTCGATTATTATAGAAATGTATCCTGGACCGCTGCCACTTAGAGCTGTAACAGCATCCATGTGTTTCTCCTCTACTTCCCAGCATATACCCATAGTGCTGAAAATCGATATTAGTTTCTGCTTGTCTTCTTGGGTTACGTCGCTTTCACATGTGAATACTGTAAAAGATTCCTGTACTAGAATTGCAATGTTAGGCATGGTTCTTACAAATCTAGCGTTAGATGCTACTTTTTTATAGTGTTTTAAAGGTATCGTGGCAGCTGTTGAAACAACCAGTTTCCCTGTAACAGCTTCTCTTATTTCTTCGAGAACCTTTAAGACATCGTTGGGTTTTACACAGATAAAAACTATGTCAGCTTCTTTAGCTGCCTGGACATTATCGTTCGTTACTAAGACGCCTAAATCTTTCAGTTCTTTTAATTTTCCCAAGTTTCTTCTCGTAGCTATAATTTTACCTTTGTATCCGCTTTTGACAAGGCCATCAACAATGGCGCCGCCTATAACCCCAGCACCGATAACCGCGATGGCATTTTCCATCAATTTTCACCTTTAAACGCCCTTCACCTTTCTAGTCCAAACAATTAAACTTTGTGCTTTAAACAGCACGCTGAATGGGAAAATGAATTTCCCCACAGAGTGAAAGCGGATATTTTCTTGTGAGAATATTTATTTATTCAAAACGTATGAGATAAAACCACGTTCAACGCCGAGGCGATTATTATGTATGTACTTGCCAACAAAAAGGCCCTATCAACTATTACAGTTATCCTCCTCATCATCATGGCTGCTGTAGCAGGGGGGATAATTTCCTACGCATTTACAATAGCGGCTTACGTTAAACTTCCAGATAAAACAACCTTGGTCATTACTGGCATCTACCTTGACAGAGAGAACGTTACCTCGCTTAAAATAAGCGTCTTAAACCCATCATATTCTCCTACAGAAGCAACCATATATGGAATTGCATTAAACATTAGAGGAGAAACAGAACTCTATTATGCTTTAGAAACATACCCCTCAATTAGGTACGGAATTGTTGTACCTATAGGGGAATCTGTAAACATAACCTGCTCATATCTTAAAAAGGGCGATTCAAGTATAAGCTTAGGCGAATTTATAGGCGAGTTTATAGGCAAAACTGTTATTGTACATGTTTTGTCTTCAGATTCTTCGGCGTCCAACATTGAAGCGGTCCTTCCAAACGCTAGGATAAATGTGACCACAAGCTTTAATCCTCAAATTTCTTTAAAAAATTTTAGCATAACGCTGACTAATGAAGAATCATCGGAAGTTGATTTGACCATTAACGCGATAACTTTCGCTGACATTGAAATTGAAGAAATAAGTCCTGATGTTAATTCCCAACCTATTACGGTTCGAAGGAATAGTTCACTTCGAATCAATTTAGTGGGTGACTGGGCTGGGCTAAACAAAACTACTGTTAAAATTTTCACTCAGCAAGGATACATCTTTACTAGAGAAATAGAATTGCAGGGCTGAGCATTATGAAGATCAAAATTCCTATATGAGTTTGATAAATCTCCCAATTTGCTTCTCTAAAGCTTTTTCATAAGCAATTTTTGCAGTAACCGCATCTTGAACCGCTAAGCCCGTTGAAGTGAAAACTGTAATCTCATCCCGTTTTTCTCTGCCAGGTTTTAAGCCTGCGACAATCTCTCCTATTTCAGCCCAAACATTTTCTTTCGTTATTATTCCTTGGCTTATTGGGACGTTTATTTCGCCTCCATGAGAAGCCTGCGCCCAATCGTCCACAACTATCTTAGCTCTTTTCAAAATAGCTGGGTCCAATTCCTCTTTTCCTGGTGCGTCTGCGCCTATGCAGTTGAAGTGCATCCCCGGGTAGACAGCTTCGTTCATAACCAAGGGCTGTCTCGAAGGAGTAGTTGTTACAACAATATCTACTCCTTCAACAACCTCCCTTACACTTTTAACTGGGATTAACTGGCATAAATCCCCATATTTTAAGCACATTTCAGCAACAAATTCGTCGCTAGTTCCATAAAGACCCCAAACCCTGACCTCTTCAAACTTCTTAAAAACTTCGAGGAGGCTGGCCAGCTGAGTTCTAGCCTGCGCACCAGCCCCAACCAGCCCCACAACTTTTGAATCTTTTCTTGCAAGATATTTTGCAGCTATGCCTCCAGCAGCACCAGTTCGCATGTCTGTTAGGGTTTTGCCGCTCATTATTGCCAAAGGCAAACCATTTCGCGGATCTACAAGAACTACGACGGCCATAACCGTAGGCAAATTATATTTTGTCCTATTTTCAGGATGGGAGTTGACAATTTTAACTGCTGAAATATCATGCTTCTCAAGGTATGAAGGCATAACTCTTAAGTCGCCTCCATATTTGCGGTAAAACAAATAGGTCTTAGGAGGCATCTGTGCCCTTCCAAGGTTTTTCTCGATGAACGCTTGCTCAACGGATTTCATCACGTCTCTCATTGACAAAACTGCCTTAACTTCATCATCGGTTAATAATAGAGTTTCCAAAGTCACCATCCCTGAGACAGAAGCATGTCTAAAATTTACGTTTGATATACTTTTTGGCTTAAAAAAGAGAATTTAAATGAATAAAATATTTTGAACGGAAAAGCCAACTTAGAATCAGCAAGTATTCTCAAGCGTATATGGGAATTCCTTCCTCAGGGTCTCCGAGAAGTTTTTCAAAAGCGCTCATTAAATTTCGTGTAACTGGTCCAGGTTTGCATTCACCAATTACCCGCCTGTTAACTTCAGCTATTGGAGTTATCTCCGCAGCTGTGCCGGTAAAGAATGCTTCATCTGCGCTGAACAAATCTGCTGGGGTAATGTTTCTCTCAACCACTGTATAACCAAGTTTTTCAGCCAGTTTCATTATGACTTCGCGTGTTATTCCAGCAAGAAGCCCTGTTGAGGATGGTGGAGTTAAAATCTTCCCATTTTTGACTATAAAGAGGTTTTCACCTACTCCTTCGCTGACATAACCGTTCTTGTCTAGGCATATGGCCTCATCAAAGCCTGCAATATTCGCTTCAATCTTTCCAAGAACACTGTTCAGATAGTTTAGAGATTTGATCTCATGAGACGCTGTATCCACAGGGTTTCTTCTAACCCATACGATCATGGCCTTTATTCCCCTCTCTTTCGCCTCGCTTGAATACAATCTTATGTGGTCTGCTATTATGATGACTGTGGGTTTTTGGCATTTTCTCGGATCAAGTCCTAGGTCACCAACTCCTCTGGTTACTATGAGGCGTATGTAAGCGTCTTGCATATTGTTTTTACGAAGGCTTTCCAAAACCGCGTTTATCATTTCCTCTTTAACAAGCGGCATATCCAGCATAATAGCTTTAGCTGAATTGTAAAGTCTATCTATATGTTCTCTCAGTTTGAACACTACACCTTTGTATGCACGGATTCCCTCAAAAACGCCATCGCCGTATAGAAGCCCATGGTCAAAAACCGAGATTTTCGCTTGGGATTTAGGGTAGTATTCGCCATCTATGTAAACGACTGGTTCTTCATCCAATTTTATTCCTTTCCGTAAAGACTAAAATGATGCTTTAGGATTGATATGTGTTTTGCTGTTTTATTGCCTACCCGTAGAAATTGGGTCTTTTTGAGACATGTTTTGGCAAGGGTAAAGGCTTGAAAGGTTTACCATCTACACTTGCCTTGATTTCGCTTACTAGTTCTTCAAATTTCATTTTACGGATTCCTTGTGCCTTTCTGTCCCTAACTGAAAGCGTTTCAGATGCTATTTCCTTTTGCCCCACAACAATTATGTAGGGAACCCACTCCATTTCAGCTTCTCTAACTTTTTTCTGTAAAGTTAACGGCCTATCGTCTATGTCAACGCGGATTTTCTGCCTCTCCAAAGCTTCAGCCATTTTCTCGCAGTGTTCCAAGTACTGGTCTGACATGGGGATTATGCGCACCTGGGTGGGTGAAAGCCACAAGGGAAGCATCGGCGGTTTTCCTTTCCGCTGTTCTTTGCAGGCTTTTTCCAGAAGGGCGTAAACACATCTTTCCACTGCGCCGCTCGGGGAACAGTGTAAAATTAGCGGATAGTGTTTTTCGCCTTTTTCGTCGACGTATGTTATACCGTACCTTTTTGCATTTTCAACATCTATCTGGTCGGTTGACAGGGCTGCAGCCTTATCCTGGTTGTCTACGAAGTTAAATTCCCACTTAAGCCTAAAATAGAAGAATGGTTCATTCCACATTTCAACTAGAACGGGCTTACCGAAGGTTTTTACCAAGTCTACTATAAAGTCTTTGTTTTCTTCATAAAAATCTTTCGTGAAGCGCACTGCTAATTCATAATCCTCTTTGGATAGGCCTATACCTTCTAACACTTCCATGCATAGTTTAAACCTTGGCATAAATTCTTCTTTGGCCTGTTCAAGGTTCGTACAGAAAGCGTGGCAGTCTGGCATTGTGAAGGCTCGCAAACGTCTTAAACCTACAACTTCGCCGCTTTTCTCCCTCCTGAAACTGTAACGGGTTAACTCGTAAACTTTGAGAGGCATGTGTCTATAAGAGAACTGGAAATCATGAACCATTAGGAACTGCCCGAAACACGCAGCAAATCTTAGAAAAAGTTCCTTATCTTCTGTTTTTAGGAGGTACTGTCTTGCAGGAAAACGGTTCAGGTAATCTGCAAGGCTTGGATGTTGAAAATCATACATTACCGGAGTTTCAACTTCCATGGCACCGTACTCTACAGCCTTAGCAGTAACATACTGCTCAATTAGAGATTTAATAAACCTTCCTTTAGGATACCAACGTACATGCCCAGGGTCGCTCCCAGCTTCGTAATCGGCTATTTCAAGGCGTTTCATAAGAAGCACATGAGGAGGCATCTGCTGACTTGCCCTAACCTTAGAGATTTCATATCTGGTAAACTTCTCCAAGTTCTCATGTTTGCGGAAATCAAATTGTTCAATAGAAAATAGGCTACCGTCTGGCTGAAGAATATACCAGTAGGACTCAAGTTTTTCTTCAGCTTTCAAAGCTTCAGAAACTTTTTCAGTTTTTTCTATCTCTATAACTTCACCAAGCGATACGATACGGGATTGCTCAGCTAATGGATGTCCCTTTACAGATATTGTGAACTGTTTGTTCCACCCGAAAGGTGCACGGTAAACTTCCATGCCCTTTTCCTTAGCATAGTGTTCCATAGCTTTAACAATTTTTAACGCCTCGAAGGGTTGAGCAAGATTGCTACTGAGGTGTGCGTAAGGGTAGATTAGAACGCGGTTAACTTTCAACTTTTCAAGAAAATCTTTGACCTCATCGACGGCTTTTCGGGCTGTTGCCTCGCTGTCGCCCTCTTCAACAGCTGTAAAAAGAACAACAACCTCGTCTAGACGCTTTAACCCTTTCTCAGCTTCTTCAGCCATAGAGATTTCTTTTCGAATAGGCTTATACTCGACAAAATCCGAGTGCAGTTGCAATATTCGCATTTTATGCCTCCCTTCCTTTAGACTCTAAAAACCTTTATGTCGCCACTGCTCAATTTTTCTATTTTTCTTAGTCTTCTTTTTGTATTCCTTATAGTGGTCTTCGCACAGATAGGCACGTTTTTCGCTGCCAACTCTTAAACCAGCCAGTTTAACGTTTTCCACCGAAAGAGAGCGTTTAGCTTCCTTGCTACATTCTTGAACGCTGCATTTCTCGCCTTTTGATACCCGCCCCAATCAAATCCTCTCAGTTTTTAAGTTGTTTGAAGGCTCGTTGAATACAATGTGTTTCCTGCTTAATTCCCTTTTCCATAGAGTTTTTGGGTTCTTCGGTAAACTTCTACTTTATCTCTAATAGATGTTGGCCCAACCCCTTCAACAACCGTCGACGCTAAAGCGGATCCAACACAGGCACACCATAGAGAATCTTTACTGTGAACGTACTCAGCTAGGAACCCGCCTATGAAGGCATCCCCAGCGCCTGTGGGGTCAACGAGCTTCTCAGCCGGGTACGCTGGGATTTCATAAAATGTTCCATCTATTGAGAGAACTGCTCCCTTAATTCCTAAAGTAACTATTACTGTTTCAACGCCGAAGTCATGAACTGCTTTTACTGCAGATTTTAAATCGGGTACCCCAGTGACAGCCTTTATTTCCTCTGACGATGACTTATAAATGTTAACTAACTCCAAGAAACGTTTATCCGGCAAAGCGCCGTGAGTTACGCTTCCATTTTCGCCGAAAACTCGAACTAGACCCTGTGGGTCGAGAGAAACGAATTCAGCGAAGCTCTTAAGCTTTTCAGCAACCTCGTAGGGGATTTCTCCAGCTATTGAAGCCAAATGTATGGCCTTTGTTTCCAGAGATTTTGGCAAATCATCCAGAGTTATCGGCGCACTCCCACTTGTTAGTCGTAAGCTGCGATTCGCAAATTCAGGGGCGTAGTTAAGCTCAAACTTGGTGGTTTTTGCTTTTTTACTTTCCACCACTCCAGAAATATCTACGCCCTCCTGATTAAGCCACCATAGATAGGCCTTTGGAAAATCTTCTCCAACCTTTGAGATGACAGATACAGTTGAACCTAAACGCCTAGCAGCAAGGGAAACATATGCTACAGAACCGCCTAAAATCACGCAAGGAGCCTGCCTATTTGGAAGAAAAATAGAATCTATAGAAAAATGTCCAACAGCCACGATGTCAAACACCTTTCAGAGCCTCACTGATGGTTTAAATTCTGGATTGAAGGAAGAGAATAGCCTTCGCCAAGTCTCCTCCACATTCTTCCAAGGCTTTTCTAGCTTCTTCCAAGCTTCTTCCTGTCTGGTCAGCAACAAGTTTGATGTCCTCTTCGGGTAACGACAACTTACGCTCAAAGGTTTTCTCAGTTATTTTCCCCCCTGCTACCTGAAACATTTTTTGCCCTTGAATGTCTACCACAGCAACTTCTGGACTCTCTATGAGTATTTCTTTGCTACCTGTTTTGATAATAACTTGTTCTACATCTGGCACTGCATCCATGCTTAAACCCATGCGCTGCATCATACGTTTGGCTTCTCGCGGATTTATTCGCTTACGCATCAACAAGCATCCCTTCTAAATTCTAGTAAAGGCATCCTTATACTTAACTTTCTTTAAAAACACCCCTTCTGACTTTAACCGCTACACCGACTTTGAAAGCCGTCATCTCCTCGCCAGACAAAAGCGCCTTTCCAACAGCCAAAATCTCACCCTTTCCATTAACAACTATAACCTCGTCTTTTGGGCGAATTTCGCCGTCAGCCTTTATAACATGTACGGCGAAAACATCGCCGCCCTCGGCAACAAACTTTGAAACATCATATTTAACGGTAACGAGGCACCTAGCTGGAAGTGCACCTTCAACAATTCTTTTAGCTCCTTCAATACTTAGAGAAAACATTCCGTCCGTGGGACGGAGGGTGGCAAGCCTTTTCCCACATAAATAGACATAACGGATTCTACCAGTGCGCTTAGAGTAAGCTATGTCTACATTTTCTGGGAAAAGTTTATCGCCAACTCCTTTTCCAAACTGGTAATCAGCGATGCGTCTAATCCTAAAAATATCCTCCAATTAAACCATCACCAATTCCATTTAGTTACATTCGACAACTATAAACCTAACCAAGTGTAAAAGAATTCAAAGGGGACAGTAAATTGCGCTGTGAAGTTTGCGGGCAAAAAATCCGGGGGAAACCAGTTAGAGTCATAATTGAAGGTGCAAAACTAACAGTGTGTAACGAATGCTCAAAACATGGCACAGTGGTCTGGGAAGAGCCGAAACAGCCCTTAGCAACGCCGAAATTAAAGGCAAAAATTACCAAACCAGCAGTGCCCTCAAAGGTTAATGAAGCCGTAAAAAATCGAGGATTTGAGAGTACATTAGAACTTGTGGAGGGCTTCGACGTGAAAATAAGGCAGGCAAGAGAAAACATGGGACTCACTCACGAAGAATTAGGGAAAAAAATAAATGAAAAAGTTTCTGTCCTCAAAAAAATTGAAGTAGGTAAAATGACTCCTGACAATAGGTTAGCTGCAAAACTTGAACACGCATTGAAAATTAAGCTTCTTATTTCAGCGACGGAAGAAAAAGCATCTGAGGTAACAGTTTCTAAGCTGCCAAGCCGCGAACTAACTTTAGGGGACCTTTTCAAAATAAACAAGGGAAAAGCGGAGGAGAAAACTTAACGAAAGCAGTTATAGTGCAGCGTCGAAGATCTTTTGAACCTTCAACAATTGTTGAGTTAAATAGCTTAGCGGAGTCAGCGGGCTATACGGTAGTAGGTAAAATAGAACAAGTTAGAGAGCCAGATTCCCGCTATCAAATAGGTTATGGAAAGCTCAAAGAGTTAGCAGAGCTTGTGAAAGAAAAAGGTGCCAACAAGATAATCTTTGATAACCCATTGAAGCCTGTTCAATGCTACAACATAGCTAAAGCTACAGGCATTGAAGTTATTGACAGATTTCAACTAATTCTGGAAATATTCGCTAGGAGAGCCACAACGACAGAGGCTAAGTTGCAAATTCAACTAGCCAAGCTTAAATATGAGTTGGCTAGGGCAAAGGAAAAAGTAAGGTTGGCAAAGAAGGGTGAACAGCCGGGATTTATGGGTCTTGGGGCCTATGAAGTTGATGTTTATTATGAGACTGTTAAGAGGCAGATACAAACCATAAATGAGAAGCTTATGAAAATTCGGAGAAAGCGTCTTTTGCACCGTGAGAGAAGGGCGGATCTTGGCTTTCCAATGATTTCGTTGGCAGGGTATACAAACGCTGGGAAAAGTTCGGTTTTTAACGCGCTCACGGAAGAAGAAGTTCCAGTTGACGATGCCCTTTTCACAACATTGTCTACAACAACGAGACTTGTAAAGTTTTCAAAGAAAAATTTTCTGCTAACAGACACTGTGGGTTTCATAGATCGTTTGCCCATAACGCTGATAGAGGCTTTTCGTTCAACGCTTGAAGAAACCATTTTCTCAGACCTGATCCTGCTGGTCGTAGACTTAAGTGAGCCAATAAGTATTGTGGAAAAGAAGCTTTCAATTTGTTTGGAGACAATAGAACGCATAGAAGCTTCAGGAATTCCCGTAATTACTGTGCTAAACAAGATTGATCTATTATCAGAGGCGGAAATTGAGAAGAAAGTGGAAAAGCTAAAGGATAGAGCCCCAAAAATAACGCCGATTTCAGCCCTACACAGGCTTAACTTGGACAAACTGAGAGGGGAAATTATAAGAACGTTTAAGAATTATGTTAAAGTCTCATTCATTATACCCGTAACAAATGAAACTATGCCTTTAATTTCTTGGCTTTATAATCGAGCAGATGTTTACTCCGTGAAATATGAGGGAGATACTGCACACGTTGTTTTGGAATCCACACCATGGTTCGCTGAAAAAGTGAAAAGACGTCTTGAAGAACTAGGTGGAGAAATTGAAGTTTTTAAACAGTGCCTTTGAGAGCTCACATAAGATAGTGGTCTTGAGGTGGGGTCACAGACCAAAAAGAGACTTGCGCTTAACAACCCACGTAGCATTAACTGCTAGAGCTTTAGGAGCTTCAGGTTTAATTTTATCGGACATAGAAGACGAAAAAATAAAAGCAACTGTGGAAAAAGCAGTAAAAAACTGGGGAGGCTCATTCACCTTAGAGATGGGAGTTCCATGGAAAACAGTTGTTAAGAATTGGAGGGCAAAAGGGGGAGTAACTGTTCATCTCACAGCTTACGGGGAAAACATTGAAAAAAGCAATGTCCTTCAGAGAATTAAAGACTCAAATAGCGACGTTTTAGTTATTGTTGGAAGCCAAAAAGTTCCTGGGGAATTCTTCTCAAAAGATGTTTCAGACTTTAATGTTGCAGTAGGCAACCAGCCCCACTCCGAATGCGCAAGCCTCGCTGTGTTCTTGGATCGATTCTTTAATGGAAAAGAGCTGATTAAGACCTTTGATAATGCGAGGCTTATGATAGTCCCACAAGAAAGAGGTAAAAAAATAGTTAAAATACCAATTTAGAGGCTTAGGTAGAAAAGAAATTTAAATTAAAACCTACAAATATAAGATTGTATATAAAAGCAACACTCAAACAGAAAAGGATCGGTATGTTGTCAACAATAAACGAAGCAACATTGGCAAAAGTTGCAGAAGCACTAGGCGAAGAGGAAGCCGTCAAGCTTATAGAGATACTAAAGAACTCGGATGAAATCACTGATGATGAAATAGCGAATAAAACTGGTATAAGGCTGAACAATGTACGTAAAATTCTCTATAAGCTTTATGACCATTCACTTGTAAGTTTAAGGAGGACGAGGGATCCGAAAACCGGATGGTTCATATTTCACTGGAAACTTCAGCCAGACCAGCTTGAGGGCTTCATACTTAGCCAAAAAAGAAGGGTCTTCGAAAAACTTAACATTCGACTCGAATACGAGAAGAACCATGACTTTTACTATTGCAATACAGAGGGGTGTAAACGAATACCTTTCGAAGAGGCTGTGGAGCTTGTTTTTCGATGCCCAACATGCGGCAAACCCTTAATGCACTATAACAATGAGAAAATAGTTCAAAATTTAACAAAAAAACTTGAAAATTTAAGGAAGGAATTGGGTGAGTGAAAAGCTCCCTACAAGAGAGCAGGCTATACTGTTTTTACGTGAAAACGGTTGCCGAAAAAACGTAATAGAACATTGCGAGGCAGTAACAGAACTTGCGGTTGAAATCGCAAAAATCTGCAAGAAAAGGGGTTTGAACGTAAACATAGAACTCGTTGAAATAGGAGCACTTCTCCACGATATTGGCCGGGGAAAAACTCACAGCGTCCACCACGCCGTGATAGGAGCGCAAATGGCAAAAGAAATAGGCTTGCCTGACTCAATAATCTCAATAATTAAAAAACATGTTGGTGGCGGAATAACAGCTAAAGAAGCAAAAAAACTTGGATGGCCAAAAGACAGTTACACCCCACAAACCATAGAAGAGAAAATTGTAGCATATGCCGATAAGCTTATTGAAGGCTCAAGAAGAGTGCCCATAGAGAGGACCATAGAAAAATTTTCACAAGAACTGCCTTCCTCTACAGTCGAGAGAGTGAGAAGACTTCACAAAGAAATGCTAGAATTAATTGGAGACTGTAAATGCCCACCGTGAAGTTGCTCTCAAAAATACATTATGACTACCAACTGAAACTTGTTGAAAGCCAATTAAAGCATACACTTAAAGGGTTAAAAGTTAAAATTGAGAAGTTAGAGGCGACGACTTACGGTTGGATTCAGGTAAATTTTTCAGGAGAAGATGAAAGGGCAGCTTTAAAATGTTTGGAAGAAGAAATAGGTATATGTCCACTCAGCATTGAAGTGCTAAAAAAGTTCTCAACAACAAAGGCGTACATACTAAGCTTGGGTAAAGATGAACTCCGCTTAGACGTAGGAGTAATTTTGCCTGAAAGCACAAAGATTATAATTCCTCTGAAACAGTTACAAGTCCAGCTTGCAGATGGAAGAAAGACAATCCTTAAAGAGCTAAGCGAACTCTTTGGCTTTTGCAAAAACATGCCACTAACAGTTAAAATAAAAAGCATAAGCGAAAAACAAATAGAAGCCTCACTGGCAGAAAAACAGCTAAACATCTACAAAAGATGGACAAACTCTATGCTGGATAGGCTAATAGTTCTAGGCGCTTCCCATAATGAAACGCAAAATGCCATAAAAATTTCAAAATGCCAAAACGACGTTGTAAGCATTGAATCCTTAGGACTCTTTGAGGACGTTGTCGTATGTAAACTCGGAACAGACGCTATTGGACTAATTCCAAAAATAGGCAAAAAACTACGCCACGCCACCATTACAGTTTTTAGCCCAAAGAAAGTTCTGGAATTCTTGAATTGCAATACTGCATTACTGCTTTAGGCAATACCACCAAATCCCAACAGACGAGTGGTGGGCCGGGCCGGAGTTGAACCGGCGACCTCAGCCTCGTAAGGGCTGCGTCCTAACCAAACTAGACGACCGGCCCCTTTTCCGAATGATTTACCGAAGTAGCTTTAATATATTTTGACTATAGCGAATAAATATTAAATTGTTATCTATCTAGTAATTCAACAAAACCTTCCAAAGTGATACTATGAAAAAAATCATGGTTACAGGAGCTGGCGGTCCAGCAAGCATAAATTTCATCAAATCGCTACGTTTAGCACCGGAAAAAGCTTTAATTATTGGGACAGAAGCTAACACGCACTTAATTTATTTGGCGCCAGTTGACAGAAGATACTTAGTTCCAAGGGCTAAAGAAAACGGTTACGTTGACAAACTGAATGAGATCATATTACGTGAAAAAGTTGAATTTTTACACGCTCAAACAGATGCTGAAGTAGAGGTCATCTCTGAAAACCGTGAAAAGCTGAATGCCAATGTGTTCTTACCGGCAAAGAGAACTGTAAAAATCTGCCAAGATAAACTTGAATCTGCAAAAATCTGGATGAACAAAGGTATACACGTCGCTAAAATAATTGAAATAAGTGGAGAACGGGATATTGCGAGAGCGTTTGAAGAACTTGGAAGTCCAATTTGGGTTAGAGCGAGACATGGTGCAGGAGGGGTAGGAAGTACACCAGCATACAACAAGGAAACTGCCATTTCATGGATAAATTATTGGAAAGCAAGGAACATGAGTTGGGACTTCATTGCTCAAGAGAACCTTCCTAGGAGAAACATTGGGTTTCATAGCCTTTGGAAAAACGGTGAACTTATAACATCCATGGCTAGAGAACGCGTGGAATATATATACCCCCATCTTGCTCCTTCAGGCGTTACAGGAACGCCGGCAGTGCAGAGAACTATACATGACGAAAGCGTGAACAGAGCTGCAACCGAAGCGGTTCTAGCAATCGACTCGAATTTTAGCGGAATTGCGTGTGTAGATCTCAAAGAAAACAAGGAAGGAGTACCATGCGTCACAGAAATAAATGTAGGCAGAATGTTCACAACTTCATTTTTCTTCTCATTTGCAAGCAAGATTTTACGAAATGACCACTGCGCTAACATCCCATATCTATATGTTAAACTTGCATTTCGGGAAAGCATTCCGGAAATGCCCAAATACAACATTCTACCAGAAAATATCTACTGGATCCGCCACATAGACGCTCCAGCAATGCTGGTTAAAGATGGAAAAGTTATTGGAGAAATGTACCGTTGATTGAAGCAGTCATATTCGATCTCGACGGCACGTTAATCAACTTACCAATAGATTACCAGAAACTCTTTGAAGAAATTAGAAAAATAACAAAAATGTATGCCATTCACCCTTTAACGAAAGTAATCGCTCAATTACATAACGAAAACAAAAAGAAAGTTTTTGAGGCTTGGAGTAAAAACGAACTTGAAGCCTTAGAAAACAGCCAAATTAACAAGGAAGGAGTCGATCATTATTGGAGGTTCTCAGAAAAAAGGAAAGCGCTCATAACAATGCAGGGGAAACTAGTAGTGCAAATGGTTCTGCAAAGACTAGGTCTAAGCTTTGATTTTATCATAACAAGAGAAGACTCTCTTGATAGAGTGGAACAGCTTAAAATCGCCGCTAAAAATCTTGAAACTCCAATAGAAAACATTCTCTTTATTGGGAATACAGAGGGAGATATGCTTGAATCAGAGATTGTTGTATGCCAATTTCTAAAGGTGGGAAAATGAAAATATGGTATGATGCCTGTACAGGGAAGCAAGTCAGATATGGTGTAGCCATCGCACGAAGACTTAGAGAAAAAGGTTACACAACGATTTTAACTACAAGAAAACACCCGGACACAGTAGAGCTAGCAAAACTTTTAAAGGAAGAATTCATTGCCGTTGGGAAATATGACCCATGGTCACCCATTTCGAGAGTCAGAGAAAGCTCAAGACGTCAACTA
>Ga0129301_1000547_pt1 | contig 20583 bp, 21 predicted proteins | sample ConPoolayeHmetaG_FD_94489 | JGI IMG/M metagenome (GOLD analysis project Ga0129301, IMG submission 94489) | Hot spring microbial mat communities from California, USA to study Microbial Dark Matter (Phase II) - Cone Pool mat layer H metaG ...
GAACAGGCATTGGATGAAGCGCTAAAGAGAAACGGTATCAAACCCGCATCCCGGGTCAAAATTGAGGATTTGGATGTTACCCCGGATAAAACCATCCGTTTTCGGGCATCGATTGAGATAGTGCCCGATTTCACACTTGCGCCCTATGCCGGTCTCGAGCTCCAGCGCCCTTCGCCCACCGGTTTTGACGCCGACTTTGAGAAACGGCTCAAGGCGCTTCAGGAACGCTGTGCCATTTATAAACCGGTTCAGCGGCCTGCCCAGAATGGCGACTTCGTTGTGGTTGACTATGTCCTCCGGGAAGGCGATAAGGTTGTTGCCGGACCAAAAAGCAATGTGACCCTGCAGGTAGGTGGCGAAAGCAAGCATCCGCAGGTCAACGAGGCGCTCCTGAATGTCAGCCCGGGTGATGAACGGAAGATTGAAATCACCTTTCCTAATGACCATCCTGACAAAGCGCTTGCGGGCAGAACCATCAACTATTCATTCACCGTGCGTGCGGTCAGAGAAAGAATCCTGCCCGATATCAACGAGGAGTTTGCCCAGGACTTGGGTTATGAAAACCTTGATGCCCTGCGCCGGGCAATCAACGACGAAATCCTTGCCGAACGCGATGAACAGATTCAGGAGGAATTGCGCCGGCAGGTGATTGACCAGTTGACCAGCCGGCATGAATTTGAACCGCCGCAGTCCTGGGTAGAAGCCCATATCAACCGCCTGCTCAAAGAGTTCAACCTGCCCGACTCAGACGAGGCACGGGAAAAACTGCTGCCGGTAGCGCTCAAATCTGCCCGCTTCGACTGTATCAGCCTGCGCATCGCCCAAAAGGAAAATCTCACCGTCACCGATGAGGAAATTGAGAACCGGATTCAGGAACTGGCGCAGCAAAGTGGACGTCAGCCTGAGGAAATCGCCCAACTTCTTGACAACTCATCCTACCGCTTCCACACCCTGCAGAAAAAGGTTCTGCAACTAATAATTGACAAAGCGGAGATTAAATGAAACGCTTCTCATTTTCGGGCGTCTAAAAAATATGATAACAAATGGAAACAAAGAACCCGAGGAGGTCCCTGTGTTAGTACCGATGGTAATTGAACAGACTGGTCGGGGAGAAAGAGCCTATGACATCTACTCCCGGCTTCTGAAGGAAAGAATCATCTTCTTAGGACAACCGGTTGATGACACCGTTGCCAACCTCGTAGTTGCCCAATTGCTCTTCCTTGAGGCTGAAGACCCAGAAAAGGACATCTTCCTATACATCAACTCGCCCGGTGGTATTGTCTCTTCTGGTTTGGCAATCTACGACACGATGCAATACATCCGTCCCAAGGTCTCCACCATCTGCGTTGGTGAGGCGGCTTCCATCGCCGCCCTGCTCTTGGCTGCCGGCGAAAAGGGCAAGCGCTTTGCCCTGCCTCGCTCAAGGATGATGATTCACCAACCTGCCGCCTACGGGCTCAGCGGTCAGGCAACCGACATTGAGATTCACGCCCGCGAACTGGTGCGGGCAAAAGAGCTCCTTGCCGAAATCCTTGCTAAACATACCGGTCAGCCAGTGGATAAAATCCTGCGCGACTCTGACCGCAATTTCTTTATGTCTGCGCAGGAGGCAAAGAGTTACGGACTCATTGACGAGGTGATTGAAAAACGCAAATGAGCTCCCGGCGGCGCCAGGCAAAGCCAAAACTACCCGAACTGTGCTCTTTCTGCGGCGCACCTGAAACCATTCATAATCGTCTAGTTCGGGGTAGGCACGGGCTGATTTGCAAGCAATGCGCCCGTCTTGCCCTCAGCCTTTTTCAAGAACAGGAAGAAGTGGCTCAACCCCTGAAGCAGATTCCGAAACCACCCGAGATCAAGACATTTCTTGACGAGTTCGTCATCGGTCAGGAGTATGCAAAAAAGGTCATATCGGTTGCGGTCTACAACCACTATAAGCGCATCACCGCTCCGAGCAACGCACCCCAGCTCGATAAAAGCAACATCCTGCTCCTAGGACCAACCGGTGTGGGCAAGACCTTGATTGCCGAAACCCTCGCCCATTGCCTGAAAGTGCCCTTTGCCATTGCGGATGCCACACCCTTAACTGAAGCGGGCTATGTGGGCGAGGATGTGGAAAACATCCTCTTGCGACTGCTCCAGGCGACAAACGGCAACATCCGCCGGGCAGAAATTGGCATTGTCTATATTGACGAGATTGACAAGATTGGCAGAAAATCCGATTCACCATCAATCACCCGCGATGTCTCTGGCGAAGGTGTCCAGCAGGCGCTACTCAAAGTCCTTGAAGGCACGGTTGCCAATGTCCCGCCTCAGGGTGGCAGAAAACATCCCGAACAACAGTTCATTCCGATAAACACCAAGAACATCCTCTTTATCTGCGGCGGTACATTTGACGGACTGGAAAAAATCGTTGAAAGGCGGGTGCGCGCCAGCTCTTTGGGCTTTGGTGCCGAGATCGGTAAAAGCAGCCGTATGAACGCTGACGAACTGCTGCAACTTGTCCAGCCCGACGATTTAATCAAGTTCGGCTTGATACCGGAATTTGTTGGACGCCTGCCGGTAATTGCCCCGTTGCACAGCCTTTCCCGCACCGCTTTGATTGACATCCTCACCAAACCCCGCAACGCCCTCCTGAAACAGTACTCCTACTACTTTGAACTTGAGGGGGTGAAACTCACCTTCACATCTAAGGCACTTGCGGCGGTTGCCGACCGCGCCCTTGCCCTGCGCACTGGTGCCCGTGGCCTCCGTGCTGTACTTGAAGAAACAATGCTTGAGATTATGTTTGAACTCCCCACGAGAGAGAATGTCTCTGAGTGTATCATCACCCCGGAGGTAATCACCAACAAAAAGCCGCCCCTTTGCATCTCCGAGCGGCTCCAAGCACGCAAGGCGCAGTAGCGCCGGTTTTCTAAATCTGTTTACTCTTCCGGTTCAAACTGATCCTTACCAGCTCCGCAAACCGGACAAACCCAGTTATCAGGCAAACTCTCAAACGGCGTTCCCGCAGGAATGCCATTCTCACTATCACCAACCGCCGGGTCATAAACATATCCGCAGACCGAACAGACATAACGCTGCATCCTTATACTCCCTTCTTTCTTTTCAACCCGGTTCTCTTCCCTATAGGTAGGCGCACCTTTACCGGTCTTACCCTTTTTCACATCATGATAATACGCATAGGTCAGCGGCTCACCTGCTTTCAACTGCCGCGCCGCTACTACCTCACCAATAAACAGGGTATGGGTAACGCAGTCAACCGTCTCCCGCAGCCTCTCTTCAATAACACTAATCCCGTGCTGATTGACAATCGGTGCACCGGTAATGCCAGTCTCATAACCTAACCCCTGAAACTTGTCAAACTCCCTGCCTGAACGGAACCCAAACCTGCCGATGAACTCAAGGGGCGTGTCCTTCTCCAAAACGGTAATCGCAAAGATGCCACTTTTACTAATAAACTCATTAGTGAGACTGCTTTTGTTTATCGCTACCGTCACCAGGCACGGCTCAAGCGCAACCTGAACCGCAGTATTAACAATCAACCCGTTCAAATGAGCACCATCCCTGCTGGTTACTAAGTAAAGACCGTAACTAAAACTGCCAAGCGCCTTAAGGTCAACCTGTCCTGCCATTAATCATCTCCTTTCCTTCAATCTGCGGGCAATTTCTCTACCAAACTCTTGGCAACTTTTTAAACCATCCCCGCTTGGCACATATTTGACCTTCAAAGGTTCACCCACCATTTCCATCCCCATCGCTTGCAACTCTTCAAAAATGATTGCCGCTGCCTCGCCACTCCATCCATAAGAACCGAATGCCGCCCCTAATTTATTTTTTGGTTTAAGCCCCTTCAGATATACTAACATATCCGCCACTGTCGGAAAAATACCATTATTCAGTGTCGGCGAACCGAGGATAACAGCCCCGGCATCCAGCACTTCGGTCATCGCATCACTGCGGTCATTTGCCCTCAGCCTCATTACCTTCACCTCAACAGCCTCATCTGCAAAGCCATCAGCAATTGCCCGCGCCATCTTATCGGTACTCTGCCACATCGTATCGTAAATAATAACCGCCTTTTGTTTCGGTCGTTGTTCCGCCCATTCCCGGTACCAAGCAAGAATCTTGCTAATATCCTTACGCCAGATTGGTCCGTGGTCAGGGGCAATAACATCAATAGCTATGCCAAGCGCCTTTATTCGTTCTAATAATTTCAGGATTAATTGAGAATAGGGCAAAAGTATATTCGCATAGTATTTCGCTCCCTGGTTTCTTAAAAGAACCGGGTCAAGTTCATCGGCAAACCGCTCGCCTGTTGCCAGATGCATGCCAAAACCGTCCTGAGAAAACAGCAGCCTATCCTCAATCAGGTATGTCACCATGCTGTCAGGCCAGTGCAGCATCCTTGTCTCCAGAAACTTGAGACTCAGATTGCCGAGGTTGAGCGTATCGCCATCCCTCAAAGGCACAATTTCATAATCAAGATGGAAATGCTCCTTCAGCGCCTTCACACCTGACTGCGATGCAAAAACCTTTTCCGGTTTCACTGCTGCGATTATCTCCGGCAGGGCTCCAGAATGGTCCATCTCGGCATGATTGGAAATGATGTAATCAATTCGCTCAGGATTGACGACCGATGTAATTCGAGAAAGCAGTTCATCCCTAAAATGAGCTTTCACCGTATCAATCAGGGTAATTTTATCTGCGAATATCAAATAGGCGTTATAAGTAGAACCTCTCTCTGTCGAATAGCCGTGAAAATCACGGATATTCCAGTCAACTGCACCCACCCAGTAAACTCGGTCATTGACCTTAACAGCGTTAAAAGCCATCGTCGCTTTTGTGCTAAAGTCCCTTAATCCGCTGCAACAGTATTCTGGGCATAGAGATTGGCAAGCTCGGGTGGCAAAATAAATACCCGCTGCCCCAGTTCCCGGTCAAGCATCAGCAAGGCGCGCCCATCATCTCCCAAGAGTCTTAAATCTTGGATGACCTTCAAAGTACTATCCTCCTCTTCCACCTGTTCATCAACAAACCACTGCAGAAGTGAATTGGAGCCGTAATCGCCCTCTGATTGTGCCAGCTTCATAAGCTCGTTTATCCTGCCCGTAATGAATTTCTCATGTTCATACGCAGCCTCAAACGCCTTTAACGGCGAGCCCCATTTCTGTTCAATAATGGTGAGTGGATACAGCCGGACCTCTCCACCCCTTTCAATAATGTGTTTATAAAAGCGCATTGCATGCGTCAGTTCCTCCTGAACCTGAGCCCTCATCCATCTTGCCATACCAGAATATCCTGCATTGTCAAAATATGCTGCCATTGCCAGATAGAGATATGCTGACTCCAATTCATGCTTTATCTGTTGGTTGAAGTCGCCCTCAATCTTCTTGGGAATCATATTTACATCCCTTTCCACAGTCCATGAATGTTACAGTATTCACGGGCATAGACACTTTTTGCCTCTATGGAGAAAAATACCTCCGGCATCTGTCCCGGGCTCAGAAACTGTGTGTATGCCCGTTCATCTGCAATCAGTTCAATCCACTCAATGAAATGCTTTTCCTCCATCGGATGGGGCACACTACCCACCTTCACCTTATAGCCCGTGGTGGTCTTCTCAATTACCGGCACATGCTTCTCCTTCCCGGTATCGCTCGTCTTCTCCTCCATCAGTTTCATCGGCTGGCCGCAGCAGACAAGCTGACCTGCACCCGGATGTAGGACCTCAACGATATTACCACAGACCTCGCACTTGTATATCTCTAATTTTTTTGCCATGTTTATCTTCCTCCCTCTATTTTATAAGTCTTTTGTCCACCCCAGTAAATCCGCATTCCGGGATGTAACAACTCACATCAATAAACTGACATGCCTGGCCACACGACGGACAGACATCGGGCGGCTGCAGCGATTGCAGCACATAATGACAGTTGGAGCAACTCCAGTAAGGAGCATTAACCGGTGTTTGTGCACCTGCAGTCCGCTCCTGGGTTTTGCCCTTTTGCATTACCTTGTTGCAGCAGACCAGTGTCCCACCACCTTTATGCAATATGCCTACCATCTTCCCGCAGATACTGCAACTGTAAATCGATGCTTCCTTTCCCATTTCTTCTCCTTTTATTTCAAACTCCTGACCGCATCCAGCGCCGATTGATAATCCGGCTCCTGTCCCGCCTCTTTGACCAGCTGGAAATACCGGATCACACCTTTACGGTCAATCACAAAAATTGCCCTTGCCAGTAGCCTTAATTCCTTAACCAGGACGCCATAGGCTGAACCGAAAGATGCCTCACGATGGTCAGAAGCGGTGATAACCCGCTCAATACCATTGGCACCGCACCAACGTTTCTGCGCAAAAGGCAAATCCATGCTAACAACCAGCACCACCACACCATCTCCCAATTTCGGTGCCTCGGCATTAAAACGACGCGCCTCAATGTCGCAGACCGATGTGTCAAGCGAAGGCACTGCCACCAGCACCAGCACTTTGCCTTTAAAATCAGTCAGTTTCAGCGGCTGCAGATTGTTATCAATAACAGTAAAATCAGGTGCTTTGTCCCCGACCTTCAGAGCCGGACCGATGAGCGTAACCGGTTTTCCTTGAAAAGTTACCTCGCCCATTCTTTCCATCATTACCAATTCTCACCTAAGATTTCAAAATACGCCTGTGGATGTGCGCACGAAGGGCAAATCTCCGGCGCCTCGGTTCCCTCATGAATATAGCCACAGTTTATGCAACGCCAGACCACCGGCTTTTCCCTCCTGAATACCCTGCCCTTTTCAATATTTGACCTCAACTCATGATACCTTTTCTCATGCTGCTTCTCCGCTACCGCAATGGAACGGAAAATCGAGGCGATATTGGCAAATCCCTCCTCTTCAGCAACCTGTGCAAACTCCGGATACATCTGCGTCCATTCATAATGCTCACCGCCTGCGGCCTCCTTCAGATTTTCCACAGTGGTGCCGATTGTGCCTGCGGGAAAGGAAGCTTTAATCTCAACCTCACCACCTTCAAGGAGTTTGAAAAGCCTTTTAGCATGCTCCTTTTCCTGACCTGCGGTCTCCTCAAAAATCTGGGCAATCTGAACATAACCTTCATCCTTTGCTTTGCTGGCAAAATAGGTATAACGGTTCCTTGCCTGTGACTCGCCAGCAAAAGCGGTTAAAATATTTCTCTCAGTCTTACTGCCTTTCAACTGCATATATTTTCCTCCATTTTATTATATTAGACCTGCCGAAAACACCTTTGGATTCAACAGTCATATCTCAACGGAAAAGCCTTAACCGGAAGTACTTTTCCGGATGCTCTTTGATATCTGCCATCAATTCCTGCAACTGCTGGCTGGTTCTGACCAACTCCTCATAAAGCTCGGGTGAAGTCAGCAGCTTGCGCGCGGTTGACTCCTGATTGAGCATTGTCGTCAGGCTATCAACTATTACTGCCAGCCGCTCAATACTGGAGCTGGTCACGATAAAACCAGAATCCAAACCCCGCAGCCGCTGGTTTATCAGCCGGATGAATTCCTCACGCGTCTGGCGCAGTTCTGCGGTCAAATCCTGTGGGTCAATTGTTGCTATCAGCCGGTCGAGCCGGAGAAAGGTCGTTTCCAGGTCCAACACCTCGTTAACACCCGAAAATGTTGTGGTATCATCTGCCAGTTCACCGTAGCCGGGATGAACAATTAAATAACGGTCACTCCCAAGATAACTCAAGGAGCGCACAGCAAATCGGGCATTCCTTCTCAACAGAACATCACCGCTTAACGCCACTGAAACCCTTACACCCCTCTCGCCATCAAGTTCCATCCCCGCAATTCTGCCTTTGGTAATACCCAAAACATCAACACGGTCCCCGGTCTTCAATCCGGAAACATCCGGAAAATAGACCCTTACCACCTTTTTATATCTCGTGCCCATCCTGCCCGAAAACCAGAAGAACGCAAAAATCGCCAACAGCACACCAAAGATGACAAACAGACTGACGATGAAATCACGAACCCGCCGGTTCATAATCCTCCTTTTTAATTTCCTCGGCGACAAAAAGCTTGCATCCTTTGAGAATGTAAAGCCGGTCTGTTAACCTTTTTGCCACCTCAATATCATGCGTTACTACTACTGCTGAACGATTTCCCGTTCCTGCTAAACTTTTAATTATATCACAAATCCGCTCTCTTAGCAAAGGGTCGAGCCCGCTTGTCGGCTCATCAAAAAAGATATATTTGGGTTCGGTTATCAGGGCGCGGGCAATCGCCACCATTCGCACCATTCCGCCGGAAAGCTCCCGCACATACAATCCCCTGTTTGCGCCCATTCCAACCTGTTCCAGGACCGCCAGGACCCGTTTCTCAATCTCGATTCTTGAAAGACCGGTTCGCTCCTTTAAAGGCAGGGATACATTCTCCGCCACATTCAGCGAATCAAAAAGCGCCCCACCCTGAAAAACAAACCCGATTTTAGCCAGCGTGTGTTCGTTATCGGCAAACCGACCATAACGCAGCTCCTGCCCGTCATAAATAACCCTGCCCGAGTCTGGATGCATTATTCCGGCAATTATCTTCAAAAGCACCGTTTTACCCGCACCTGAAGGACCCAAGACCGCCACTATACCTGCATCAGGCACCTCCAGACTGATATTATCAAGAATTACCTGACCGCGCAGGCTTTTAAAAACCCCTTCAACCGCAATCATTTTGCGAAGAAAAACATTGCGAGCACAAAGTCAAAAACTAAAATCAGAACCGCAGACAACACCACCGCATTGGTTGTTGCCCTGCCCACATCACGCGCCCCGCCTTCAACCCCGAAACCGAAATAACAGCCGCTAATGCCGATCAAAAGTCCGAAGATAACTGCCTTGACAATTCCACCAAGAAAATCACGCACCTGAACGAAATGCAAAAGACCGTAGAGAAATGTATCCCGGGAAACACCTAATGCCGCTGCCACCAAAAGGGCGGTCAGGCTGGCAACAACCTCCATCACCACCACCAAAATTGGCAGACTGATAGTGGTTGCAAGAATCCTCGGCAGGCACAGAAACCGGTAAGGGTCAATCCCCATAATTTTGAGCGCATCAACCTGCTCCGAAATCCGCATCGTGCCAATCTCTGCCGCCATTGCTGAAGCCGAACGGCTGGCAACGATAAATGCGGCAAAAACCGGACCAAGTTCAATCAAAAGCATCCTGCCAACGCCCATTCCGATAAAATAGTTCGGCACCATCCCCAAGAGCTGATAACTGGTCTGAACCGCGGTTGTCAAACCGACAAAAACACTGGCAAACAGAACTATCGGCACCGCTGTCGCACCGTTATGGAAAATCTGCTCAACGAGTCGCGGCAGGGTTCGGCGCAAATCCCAGGGCAAGGTGAGACTGCGCACCAAAAACCAAAGGAAATCCAAAATCGCATTCGGCAGTTTCATAAAAAATCATAACCTCAACCATTTAACAGTCAACACCTTAAAACCCTCTCTTTGATTTTCCTTTGAGAATATCGACTTTATAAGGGGGGTGGTGGAGGGAACCTGCCCTCTTGCAGAAACTCAGAAAGACTCAACTAATTAACCGTTTAACAAACTGTAACTTAAACTGCCTTGCCCAAGAAAAAAGATTTTTCCAGTTAATCTTAGTCAATTTTTGTTTTGGCTCTAAATGAAAAAGGAAACTGACTTACAAATCACGGCGCCGTGCGCGCCACCGTGTCACAATGCGCTGAAAATCAACATCGCCCGGACCATTTGTCCACCACTTGGCAAACTCAACATCGCCGCTCATCGGTTTTGGTTCAGGCAAATCAACCATCATCCTTGTCGGCAGCGCCACCGCCTCCCCTAAAATCAGCGCCTCACCCGTCCTCAGCGCCGGCAGGATACCCATCAAGCCGCCAAGCGAATCTGAGACCAGACGCCGAACATAGTTCTGGTCATCAGGATTGGTGAGCCGCATAACAATAAAGGAACTACACTGCGAAAGAACCGTCTCCGAAAGCTCCTTGGGACGCTGGCTGACCACAATCATCCCGATGCCATACTTTCTCCCTTCCTTTATTACCCGTTCCACTGCTGAGCGCGCTGCACTGAACTGGACATCTTGTTTATTCGGCACATAATTGTGCGCCTCCTCAAGAACCAAAACCAATGGGCAACGCTCACGCCCCTCATTCCAGAGGTTGAACTCAAAAGCCAGCCTCGTTAGCACCGCCACAACCACGCCCACCGCCTCAGAAGGCACACCGCTTAAATCCACAACCGTCATCCGATGGGGCGCATCAATCGAAAGGTAATCCCGCAAGAGCAAGGGCAGGGTTGGACTCCTGTCATATTTCTTCGCCTTGAACATAAAATTGTACCTGGGGTCTGAAAGTTTGCTGTCCAGACGGATGAGAAAACGGTCAAACACGCCATAAAGAGGACCGTGCTGCTGCTTCCCCGCATGGTCATAAACTACCTGGATATTCCAGTCCCGAATCATCGCCAGCATCTCATCAAAGTCAAAATAAACCGGCGAATCCGCATTAATCAGACTGCCCAGCCCAAGTTGTTCCCGGGTATCCCATGCCTGCCGGGTGCGGATTAGCGAATCGTGAAGAACGGTAATCTGATTCTTGGCAGTAGGTTCGCTCATATCTATACACAGATCAACAAACTCATCAAAGTTCAAAAGCCAGTAGGGCAGTTCGATGTTGTCGGAATTAACGATATTAACACCCTCGGGAAAAGCAGCGGCATATTCACCGTGGAGGTCTAGGACTACAATATGGGCGTGGGAAAACTTTTTGACCGTCTGCTGGAGAATGCTTACCACTGTGCAGGACTTACCGCAACCGGTAGCACCCAGGACCGCAATGTGCTGACCGAAAAATTTGTCCACCTGAACATAAACCCGCTGCCCACTGGTATTGCTCGGGCAACCAAATGAAAAACCGAACTCAGAGAACTCAGAAAAGATTTGCTCCAGCTCCTCATTCCCTACCGTCTGCACAACCTGACCCACATTGGGATAAACTGAAACCCCGCGGAAAAATCTGCCAGCTGAAAGCAAGGTGCCCAGAAGAACACACTCAGCAATAGCCTTCCCATCACCCGTGCCTTTGACACTTGCTACGAGACCGATAACCTCCTGATTGCGAAACGGAATCTTCACATAGGAACCCGGCTGACCTGGATAGTAATCACCGACAATTGGCTTGGTTGGATCAACAGTAAGATCCACCATTGCCCGTTCGCCATTAACCTCACTCACTCTGCCGATATCATACTCTACTTTGCGCATATTTTACCTCCTTTTCAATTGCCGCTGACGGTCTCTAAGCACCTTTTTTAACCAAGCGAGCCACGCCTCCAGCCCTTTCCCATTGCGCAAGGACAAGGGAAAAATCAGAACCTTAGGCTTGAGCCTTCTCACCGACCGGATGAAACCATTGATGTCAAAATCAACATAGGGCAAGAGGTCAATTTTATTAATTATAATCACATCTGACTTCTGAAACATTAAAGGATACTTGACGGGCTTATCACTGCCCTCAGGTGTCGAGACGAGCGTCACATTAAAATGAACCGGCAGCCGAAACTCAGCCGGACACACAAGATTGCCAACATTCTCAATCAGCAGTAAATCAAGATTGGCAAAATCAATTGCGGCAAAGACCGGCGTGAGCATCAAACCATCAAGATGACAGGCACCCTGAGTATTAATCTGCGTGCAGCCAACACCCTGCTTAAGCACCCGCCGCGCATCCAAATCACCCTGAATATCTCCCTCAATCACCCAGATGCGCCAGCGGTCCTTGAACGCAGCAACGGTCTTCTCAATTAGGGTGGTCTTGCCCGCACCCGGTCCTGACATGACATTTATGCCCAAAACCCCATAGCGGTCAAGCTGCCTCTTCTGTTCAGCGGCAAGGGCATCATTGCTCGCGAGCACCCGCCGCATCAACCTGACAGAAGCCATTTCAAACTCCGATTGTCAACCTTTACCATCTCATTACGTTCACTCCCGACTGAAATCAGCGCCACCGGACACGCAACCAGCTCCGCAATCTTTTCAATGTATTTTTTTGCCCGGTGCGGCAGTTCATGAAAATTTCGACAGCCTGATGTTTTTTCCCACCACCCCGGCAGGGTAATGAACTCCGGCTCCAGTCCTTCGGCTAAAAATGGGTCAAACTCCTTCAGCCTCCTGCCCTGGTAATAATAACCGGTGCAGATTTTAATTGTCTTTAGCGAATCTAACACATCCAACTTGGTGATAATCAAAGCAGAAAAGCGGTTGAAACGCACCGACGCCCTGACAATGCCACAATCAAACCAGCCGCACCTGCGCGGTCTGCCGGTTGTGGCACCGTACTCACCGCCCAACTCCCGCAAAACCCCTGCCTCCTTTTCGCCCAGTTCCGAAGGAAATGGTCCTGCACCCACCCTGGTGGTATACGCCTTGGCAACACCCACCGCTTCCTCAAGCCAGAGCGGGCTTATCCCGCTTCCGACCGCAGCCCCGGCCACTACGGTTGATGAAGTGGTGACAAAGGGATAACTTCCTAAGTCAATGTCAAGATGAGACCCCTGCGCGCCTTCAAACAAAACCCGCCTCCCCTGTCTCAACGCCTTTTCAATCAAAAAAGAACCATCAGCGATCATCTCTACTAACGGTCTGGTTATCAACCAGTATTCAGAAAAGAGGTCTTGGAACGAAAGCGGCTCAGCCTTGTAAACCTCCATCAACCGGAAGTTGGCAGCTGCGAGGTTATGGCGCAACTTTTCCTTAAACGCATCCTCATTAAGCAAATCACCCACCCTGATACCCACGCGGGCAATTTTATCCTGATAAGCAGGTCCAATTCCCCGTCCGGTTGTGCCGATTTTTTTTTTGAGCGAGCTGCTCCTCTTGCAAATTGTCAAGAAGCCGGTGATAGGGTAAAATCAGATGAGCCCTGCGATCAATAAACAGACGCCGCAGGAACTTAATGCCGCTCTTCTTAACCTCTGTCAGCTCCTCATTAAGCCGGTAAGGGTCAACAACGCAGCCGCAGCCGATTATACATGTGGTCCTAGTGTTAAGGATGCCCGATGGGACCTGGTGAAAGGCAAAACGCCCCTTTGAGCAGCAAACCGTGTGACCCGCATTTGGTCCTCCCTGAAAACGGACCACAAGATTTGCTTGCCGAGCAAGGAAATCAACCACCTTACCCTTGCCCTCATCACCCCATTGCGCACCCACAACAACGATATTGGGCATAATCAGGCTATCTCCGGACTTGTTGACCGTATCGGCTACCTATCATTGGGATTCAGGCCATTAAAATTGATAAGAGAAGGAAAATTTGTAGTTGGAGGTGGAGAAATCATAGATGAACTGGTCGACACCCAAGTCAAACTGAAATCGCTGAAATTTAATCCCCCCACCAAAGGTCCAGCCTAATGACTTGAATGAGCCCAATTTTTGCCTGGTTAATATATCCCAAAGGCTGTAATGATATGTTAACCCATCTTTTTCCAGAACTACGCCTCCACGCTGTCCGGTAATATCTTCAAAGTAACCCAAACGGGCAAATCCGGCAACCTCCCCCAAGTTGAGCTCCCCTTCCAGACCTAAGCTCTTCCAGGCGTCACGCCACTCTTCAGAAAATTGCTGACTGAAGCTCTTAAGCGTGTCTGAAAACATCCCGACGATAATCTTATTTATCTCCGGCGTAATACCCAGCCGAAATATTTCCTTTTGCACCGGATAATAGGCAAGACCCAGCCTCAACATCCTTGGCAAAGGGTCAGATTCGCCTGATGAGGTATAAGAGATATTTGGGCCAATATTGGTTATCGCCACCCCGGCGTTTAAATATGGAAACGGTTTGTAAAGGACACCGGCATCAAACGCCCAGGTTATTCCAGTACCGCCTTTTTCAATACCCAGTTCCGGCATTGCCCTCCAGACCCAGTCGGGAACTAAAAAAGAGTAGATAAGCTTTGCTGAAATCCCGACCCCTAAATTGGATAGAACCGGAAAGCCATAACCCAGGGTTGGTGCCACATCAAAGGTGGTGTATCGACCCAAAAACTCCCCCCGGTCATTAATAACATCAGTCTCACCAGTTGTCAGGTAAATTACATTCAATCCAAGTGTTCCTTGGTCTTTCAGGTTGTGTGTTACTGCTAAATATTCGTAATACATCCCGGGCCATAGTCCTGGCAGCCAGTTACAATGCATCAGTGTAGCATTGGTGCGTTCTAAAAAAGCCAGACCACCTGGATTATAATAGACGCTCGAAGCATCATTGCTGATTGCGGTAAATGCACCGGCGAGTGATGTCGGTCTGGCTCCGGGCCAAATCATCAGAAAAACTGCGCCCGGGTTTTGACTGGCAGATATTGCTCCTGCGAGAAGGAGGAGCACCAGCGAGGAGAGTCTGTGCTTGATTGTAGTTATAAAGCTTCGTTTATTCATCGGTTCTATTATAATTGAACAGGGATTGAGGTCAAGGACACCTTTCTTGGTTCTTAGTTCTCGGTTCATAGTTCGTGGTTTGGAAACTAAAAACCTGGAACTTGGAACAGGGAACTCTCCGAGTTGGTTCGTAGTTCTTGGTTCATATTATCGGGTAAGAAGGAATTTGTCTCTGAACACAATCCGCTGAATGTTTCGTGGGTCTGCCCTGTTTTCTGCTGTTAAAACAAATAAATACACCCCATTGGATAGGAGCGCACCGTCGTGGTCTCTGCCGTCCCAGTAAATCTGATTGTATCCGAAACCGGCGCTAAAGTCCCCCAGGTCCCGAACAAGTCTGCCTGATAGAGTATAAATACGAATGTGCACATTTGCCGATTGGGTCAGGTTGAATGTCCAGAAAGCAGAGGTGCGAACAGGATTCGGATACACAAGGAGGTCTGTAACCTGCAGTCTGCCGGTCGTCAACGGCTTGAGAATAATCTTTGTTAGTGTCCTGTTAAGGAAGTTGTCCGCTACCTGCACAAATACCGAATCAAGCGGACCGGAAAGGTTCATCGCCACATGGCAGGTGGCAAGAGTGAAGGAACTGTCATTGAAGATAAGGAGGTCTCCTATTTCCTTGCTGGTGCGCCGGTCATTTATAAATAGAGAGGGAGCAGATTTACCGACAGGTGCAATCAAAATTCCAGATGGGTCCTCAAACCTTATCTCTAAGTCAAAACTCCCCGGAACAAGAGCACTGTCCTGCAGTTTGCGCCCGGAATAGTAGAAAGAAATCTGAGGAGGGGTATGGTCAGAAACGGGTGCTGAAATTGTATCAAACATCAGTTTGTCTGCAAGGAGAGCAGTTCTTTCATCGGGACGCATATTATTCTGAATAACTGCGCTGAACCGGCAGGATGAGGGGACTGGAGAATAATAGCCGTTACCGACAAAAACTGTATCCAGTCTAATGAGCGGAAATAAACCCTGACAAAAAAATCTGCCGTCTTTCACCCTGAAATTGCCCCGTGCCAGTTCCAATCCAGGCATAAAGTAGTTTATTGATGAACCAAGCGGCGAGCGGTAAAGACGATTCTGTAATGGACCGAAAAGACGCCATTCGGCAAGCCCCTGCCCAATTTCAGAGAGCGAACGGGCACAGAAGAGAACCCCCGGGTTAAGGGTGTCCGGTTTAACAACGGGATGCTGATTTTGTAATCTTGGTATTCGCAGAATAGTCGCCGGGTCGCCAAAGAGATGATAGGAACGGTCAGTTGGCCAAGCGAGAAAGAAACAGTAGCCGATTGTTTTTGAGCTTTCCGGCACGCTCAGAAGTGGTGTCAAAAGATTGCGGGCAAAAACGAGATTGTTGCCTGAGGGGGTTGCGGTTGAAGCAGCAACAGCCGCAATCGCACCGCCTCGCATCCGCACCAATTCTTCACCTATGCATTCGTTGCGGGTGTCATCAAATCTACCAACCGAGCAGGATGCTAATAGGGAGAAGGGTAGCCGGTTGCCGTTTTTGACTTGACTGAGCCGGGATGTGGTTAGAACTTCTTCATGTGTTAGCGCATTGCTGGAACCATGACCAAAAAAAAGCCAGATAAGCGCACCTAAGTTAATCTGGCGGAGAAGTTCGCTTTCGGCTTCAGGTTTGCTTTTGGGACCAAGGAACGGGAATTCGGTGAGGTAGACTTTAACCGGGTCAAAGAGGTTGCCTGCTAATCCAGCCATACCTTCGCACTGTTCAATGTGCCGGAACCTTAACTCATCGGGGTCAGTAGGGTATTTTTTGAACTCGTCGTCGGCAAGTAGGAGATAACGCCGAGTCCAGTAACCTGCGGGTCCTGTTTCATAAGATATTAACTTGTCAACAAATGACTTGAACTCATAAGCGTTGCGAACGGTAACACGACCCAAAATCAAGTCTGGACTTGAGCCTTCGCCATCTAAATCGGCAAACCAGGCATCAAGTGCCAGGGTCTTGCGCTCGCCTGATTCCGGATTAAGACCAAAACCAGACTCATAAGCTGGCACTCCCGGTGTTTTCGTTAGGTTGAGGTTGTTTTTGTAGTCATAGGTGGCATCGCCCACAAGCAGGACATATGCCGGGCGCTTAACAGAAAGGAAATGCTTTACCGCCCAGGGCTCCTCAAGCCCGAAACAAAAATCATCGTACAAATCCTCAAGAACAACAGTCAGTGCCCTGGCGTTATAAATACCTAAAATGCGACTGCTGCGGTAACGAGCCAGTTCTTGAGCCACAGGAATAAACTCTCGCGGCGCAATTATGAAGTAGTGAGCATTGATTGCCTCATCCCACAACCTGCCGGGAGATTTCACTTCCATTTTCAATGGTCGGCGCAAATGTTTTTGGGCGGCAATGGCAAATTCCACCCTACCAAAAGTCCGATATGAGAATCTAATACTGTCGGAAAAGACCTCAAAGTCAACACAACCCTTGGGTGCATAAGGGTTGCTTATATCAAAGACGACCGGAACCCCGGGCACATCAATCACACAAAACCGGAACACGCCCGTGTCATCTACAAAAAAATGCAATTGCCCAAATCTTAAGGAGAGCCGGCGGGTGTATTCGGCTTCAATGTAGTCGAGGTAAATCTTTTTATCACCCTGTCCCCTGAGGTCTAACTGGAAGATGTTCTGCCTGTAGTCTGCTGGCAAGATGGTATCAATCCTGAAGTCATAAGGGCTGGGAAAGGGGGTCTGACCGAATTGCAACACCCCGATTGTTCGGTTGTTGAACCGGACAGTAACCTCGTTGTCAGGGGTCTCGTTATATAACCTGCCGGAGAGACTCAAGAGTTGGCTTGGATATACCATGTTCATTGGGGATGAAAAGGTCGAGACTGCAGATGAGGAGAGCTTGAATAGCGCTGCCCAGATCCATAAGAGACCGGCACGCGCCGGACAATCGGCATCGATTTCTTGATGAAGGACATCTTTTGCAAATCTGATTATTTTGGTTCCGGCTGTATCTGGTCCGAAACCCTGTTTTATCCTTTGCCCTTGAGCTCCTCCCCAACTCAGCCAGTACACATTATGTCCTGTATAAAGGTTCTGAAAGTAAGTTGAACACCGACCGGTCCAATGGTCCGCACCAATTCCGTAGAAGAGCAAGGTATCGTCAGGGTCAAACCTGCCATCTTCATCGCCCCTGATTAGGAGTGCGACCGGACATAATGAATCGGGATAGTTTCTATTGGGCTCGTGCTCACCCAAAGTCCATAAACTAAGTGTTTTAGGGTCAAGGTTTGTTACGGGCACGCCGGCTTCAAGAAGTTCTCTGCCGATAATCCTATAGATGCCTGTGGAATCAATCGTGATTTTGAGCCAGAATGGCGCGTTTTGATAAGGGTTGTTGCCTCTTGGTAGGGATTGGATTTTCCAGTTTATTGCCTTTTCGCCATTTAAAAGCATTCGCTTGATTGCACCATCAAGCGGGTCTGGCAATGATTCGAGTCTTGCTTTGTGCTCAAATTCCAGCTCCGCCTCCATATCCTCGAACCAAAAAAGCCTTCTTGTCTTAGGGTCATACTGCACCGGGTTGAACCTCAGCGTAACAAAACGAACTGAGCGCAGAATTTCAATCGGACTCTTTTCCACTGGCGGATGGGAAATTGTTTCCGCTATCGTCCCAAGGTTATCCTGAAAACCGTTTTTCTCTTTTAGCGGGATGAATCTGACCCGAGCCGGCTCAACACCATCTAAGACACTCTCTTTGGTTGTCCTGAAACGCAACCGAACACCGCCTGTTTGGGGAATACCAACCCGAACAATTTTACCTGGCAGGTCAAACTCGCCAAAACCGGCAATTTCGTCACCATCATCACAACTGATCCGTAGCTTACCATCATCACCAGTGACAAATGAAACCTTTCCCGGCTTGTAATGGATCAGGACCTTCTGGCTATCAGAACTTACGACTTTTAACTCCGCCATCAAAAAATTAGGAATTAAAAGCAACAGAAGATTTGCACGCGAAAACACGATTTAAAATAGTCTAAAACCAAAAAAAAACAAGTCAAATCAGCCGACAACGGATAGTTCCCGGTTCCAAGTTCCGGGTTTCCAGTTTCCAAACCAAGAACTATGAACTATGAACCAGAAACTAACTACTAAGAACCAACAACTATGAACCAAGAACCATCACCTAAAATCGCTTGACATTAGTAATCCATTGAGGATAATATCTGTATTATGGCGGCTAATTTCCTGTTACAGGTTCCAGGTTCTCCAAACCAAGAACTAAGAACCAAGAACTATGAACCAGGAACTAAATTAGTTTTATCCTTTAACTGTGATGGAGGAAAATGTGTCCGAGAAAGTCTTGTATAATCGCTATGGCAAAGCTATTTTCCGCATCTCTAACACAGTAATTTATGACTTTTTAGGCAAGCCCCGCGGTTTTCTGGTCGGCAAGACCGTATATGATATCATTGGTCAGCACCGGGGGTTTTTTATTAATAATGTGCTCTGGGACAGGAAAGGCAGAGCAGTGGGTTATGCACCCGGGGGGCACGTGAATGGTCTTGAACTGCCATCAGTTGAAGTTCCACCGGTCCCTTATAAGGATTTACCAGCACCAGAACCACCGGCAAATGCGGTTGACCTTGAATGTCCGCACCGCCTCCCGCTCTGGTCAATAATGCAGCTCGAAAACCTCCTGCCCGCTTACCGGCAGGAAAAATAAAGGAGGAAAAATGCGTCCTTGGCTTTTCTTATCGGCTGTTGTCTATTGCTTTTTTGCAGTCAGCGCCAGTGGTTTTGAAATCAAAGGAAAGGTCACGCACCTCTGGAATGACAACAGTTTTATCATCGAAACCCGTTCAAAAGAGACGATTTTATTCTTCAACCTCCCGGCTCCAGGCAGTATTGTAGTCAAAGCCACGGCAACTGATGGCACCATTAAAAATTTACTCTTACAGCACAGCGAGCCTCTCACCCTCACCGGCATGAAGGAATGGAAACTAACCGTATCCTGGGATTCGATTGACTGCATCTGGGGTTGCCGCCTTATCAGCGGCGAAGAACCGGTACTGAAACGGGTTGAAGGCTATGCTGACACAGGTTATGTATTTCGCTTCAGCCTCGTGACTGAAGAAGACTTAGAAATCTGGAATTTCACCTATCCGAAAGAAGCAACCTTTATCGTCAGGCAGAGTTCGCCCGGTGCGCGCGGCTATGAGGAACAGGACCTTACCGACGACCCCAAAATCAAGCTCATCGGCGCCGGCATATTCAACATCGAGGTTGACCCGGTTGATAGCGGTGGTGAATTTGTTGCCGAAAGGGTAAAATAGCTCGAAATCAGAAAAACGACTTCTCTCACGGATAGAATAGCTACACTCCTTTTCCGCCTGCGTGCCGTTATCTGTTCCTTTGTCTTTATCATTGTTTTCATCTTCGCCAAACCGACCCCGTCATTATCTCTTGAATGTCTGCTCCTCATCATCAGTGGACTTGCCTTAAGGTTCTGGGCTGCAGGTTATCTTGGCAGTGATGCCCGTTCAAACAAAATCTCTGCCAAGGTCCTTATTACAAGCGGTCCTTACCGTTATTTCCGTCATCCGCTTTACCTCGGCAACTTTGCACTGGTTGCCGGAATAATCATTGCGCTCAAACCACCGCTAACAATCACCCTGTTGATATTGTTCGGCTTCGTTTTGATGTACGGATTAATCGCCCGTTCAGAAACCCGCTTCCTAATAGAGTCCGAACTGAAACCAGCAGCCGTCCGGTTCAGCCTGCGCCGGGCAACATCAGAATGGCACACTTGGCTGGTTACCGCCTTCGCCCTGATTTTAACCATTGCAAAGGCGCACTTTTTATCTTAAGGGTAAAATCCGAAACTGAGCGGTAAGGCTCACCTCTTGCCTGTTATTCAAATCCCTGACCCGGACAAGCAAAAGATAATTGCCCGGATTCAAATCCATAGTGTGGATGCGCTCCAGCCCAACCCCGGTTGTGCCCGAACCGGTAATGAACCGGCTGGGCGTGGGAATCACCGCTAACTGGCGGCTGGACAAATCCATTATCTCATAGGTCGCCTCTGCCCGATGCCGATTAAGGCTGTCGGTTGCAAGATTGTAGATTTCGTAAAGGATATAAAAGGTTGAACCGGTTCTTAC